>ULUB01056750.1_pt1 | contig 55865 bp, 56 predicted proteins | sample 1958111 | NCBI WGS metagenome assembly ULUB01 (sample SAMEA4835749, study PRJEB28245) | human gut metagenome | biome: gut microbiome; material: fecal sample | place: Denmark | collected 2008
GGGCCATCCAGGGCTTGAACCTGGGACCTCCAGATTATGAGAACGATAAGATGATTTTCTGTGATAGTTCGATTTGCTAATCTTAATTAATTATCAGATAGTTACGATTTTTACTATCTCCTATGAAACTCACTAAATACCCCTAACTGAAACCGTTTGTTTACGCATTGTTTACGCAGAATTAGGGAGGTAAATGGCTATTAAGCTCGTTGGGAGGGTAATGTTAAGTACCCTCTTTTGTTTTGCATAAAGCATAATGTTGTCGCAAATAATTTATAATTTTGCGACAAATACAATGTAATGACCAGCATAGAAGACCATATTTTGACTGAAGTCGGAAACCTGTTTTTATCGTATATCTTAGAGACAAGAATTCACCTGAATATGACAATATCAGATTAGGGTTTTAGCTCATCCAGTAATCCACACAAAATATATAATACCATTTTGCACGATAGAACGATTGTCATAAAACCAATATAAACCTTCTCCCAAGATGTGAATTTTCTTTTCGGTTGACCTAATACTTTTCTCAAATGTTCCATTGTATTCAAAATTTAAGTTAGGGGCAGAGATTGTCAATACGGCATTCCTGTCAAAGGAATGCCAAGACAAAGGCACAGGCAAGGTCAAAGTCTAAGACCGGATGTTTTTATAGCTGCAAACATCCGCCGTTTGTTAGTTAGACATCCTTATTCCAATTCCTATCAAATAAGAACGACAACCTCTGCCCCATCAAAGCCGTGATTAGCATCCATTGAGATGCAAGTTCACGACACCTTTTTATTCTTCAAGCCGGCTTAATTACTCATAAATGCTTTGTAAGGCTTCCGGCACATTAATTTTCAGTTTAGAGATGCGTTCCTGCTCTTTCAGTTGCCATTCCTTGTATTGAGTGAAAAGCGTCATGTGGCATTGTTTTTCACTTTCCAGTTCCTGCTTGAACCGATGCGTATTTTCTAAAGTCTGTTTCTCGGCTTGTTTCTTGATGGCAAACTTCATTTTATTCAGTTCCCGTTCATTCTGACGATGCCATTTTTGGAGTTCGAAAAACACATCTTCTACTTTTTGCGGGTCAACGGAAGGAACATGAGCGTAAATCAGCGTGTCTTTTCCATTGCCATCGGTGCTGTAGGGCTTCATGATTCCGTTCTGGAGTTCCTCACGAGCAGAAGAGAATTGCCCTCCGGGATGGATATATTTCCCAATAGTAGCAGCTATGGCTTCCAATTGAGATAGCGGTTACGCTCCTTGATATTCATTTGAGCAATGATATCTGTTTCCGTCGTTTACTTCGGATAGGATGGACTGGAAGGTATTTTCGACTCCTTGAAGCGTACACCATTCTTTAAATGTAAAGTTTGCTACCCGTTTCAATTCTTTGTCTTTAGCCTTGACTGCTTCTCTCATCCAAGCGCAAAAGCATTCATCGAGGCTGTGTCTTCCAAAAGAGGATGCACCTGGGCCAGCATATTCTCGTCATAGCCGACACATATAGTTTTTCCCGATTCGGAAGCCGAACCCACAATATCGACTTTCGTAGTCAAAAAAGTCATGTTTTTCAACTTTGCCTCATTCCCGGATATAACTTCCTGTGCCAAATCAGCCAAGTGCGAAGCCGAGGTGGAAGTTAGTCCGTGTTCACAGAAGAAAACTTTATTTATTTTTCCATAATAACCATTAATTACATTTGGTAAAAATGTCTATCCGAAGAATGCCTGTCGGCATGGTCTGAGACTCAATAATCGTCCATTTTATCTGAGTGCTTTCCAGTTTCATCATTATACAATCATCAAAAACGCCCATAAATTCTTTAAATAAGCTATCATAAAAAGTTTCACGAGTACAATAAATAGCAAAGATTAAATTAGAAACATCCTCCAATGAGACATATTTTGCAGGAAGGAATTTTTGTATATCTTTTAATTCGGTCTTTAAATAATCAACGCTCCCTGACAATGTAAAGAGGTCAATAAACTTTGTACAAGAATGATAGCCCAAGAAACTTCTTACATCATTAAAGTCAAAACAAGTCAGACCGACCTTTAGCAGACTGAAAAATGAGTTCGCGATATCCGTGACTCTTTTGTCCGCTTCTTCAAACAGTTCAGAAAACGTATGGCAAGGCAACGCATCATAATCCACAACGAAAATTCCGTCAGCAATTTTTTCCAATTCACCAAGTACTTTTATAGCGTTCTTTCTTTTTTCCATACCCTCAGACGAATGCGGCAAAGTGGCTATAAGCAATTTTACCTTAACTTTCAAATCAGCGGCTTTCTGAAGAAAATGTTTGATACATCCTTCTCCTGTTCCTCCGCCCAGGCATACAATAAAAACAGACACAAGTTTGTCTGCAAGTATTTGCTCTAAACACGGCAACGATTTCTTACATTCTGCCTCTGCCAAACGTCTGTCCTTTCCACTTCCTAATCCGTCAGTGCCAATGAGGTACTTATGAGCGAGAGACAGTTCGCCTATCTCTTCTCCGTTCATTCCAAACACGCATAAATCCACATGAGGCAGCTCGTTCTTTTGTATTTTTTCCACAATTCTTCCTGCTCCGCCCCCAATTCCGATTATTGAGAAGCTACAAGTCTTGTGTGGAATGCCAAAATCAAACACAGGCTTAGATAAATCATTTTTTTCCATATAGACAACAATCTATTATAATTAGTTAGTCAAAGTTTTTTCGATGTATTATCCATTACCGCCCCTTGATATTGGAATATCCTTTTCCGATTTTCTTCCGCCATCTCTTCCGTCCCGCCAAAGTAAGTGATTTCCCACAGCAAGCCTGCAACAAGCTCTTGCGGCGTAATCACGATGTCTTTCTCTACCACCACTTCCATGCCAGCTATTTCCGACCACGACGGATAACAGGCCACAGGGCAGTTGAGGTGATTGTCCGCTTTGTCGTATACAGAGCAGTTCATGTCTATCATCGGGCTACAGGTTTCCCAACGCCATACTAAGCGAATGTAATATTGGGGTGATTTCGCCTCCAACGCTTGGACGTTCAGATAAATCCTTTCCCATTTGCCCAGGTCGAGATGTCCGACCTGTTTCGGTTCGTTGGTCTGCCATAAATTCAGGAATGCCGGTCTGATTTCGGCAAAACTGAATTGCGAAAATAATTCCTTGAATGTCATAATATTTACTTTAGAATAATAAATACCCTCAACCCACCCCCGTCTTTCCTTCCAGACAATCGGCACAAGGTAATGCGCAATAATCTTCCTCCATGGGCCGTGTACGTTATGCGTTTGTACGCCGTGCCGGAGATGCGCGGTAATAACCATGCTTCTGCCAGCTGCCACCTTGGTTTGTTGCCCCCTGCCATGCGACATGGAAGTGCCGCCATTGTCTGATGCAAAGAAGGACTACGCCTTATTATGTCAAATTAAATCTACCGACCAGTTCAGGCTTTGTAGCTTCATATCCAGGTTTCGGAGCTGTTTGGAATAGTTGTCCGTCACCTTTCTTAGTTCACCCACGTCCACTGTGCGGACATATTTTATCTCCTGTCGCCCGTAACGGTCATTTTCAACAACGTGCTTCAAGAGGTCGCGCATTACCGTCAGGCGCAACTTCAATGCGTCTTTGCGGGCAATCATTTGGGTGAGAGTTTCTCCCTCGTGCACGGTTTGCATGTTGGTGCGGTTAATCCGATAGATAATCACCTCGAATTGCGAAAGGCATTCATCCAATTCTTTATACAATTCGTTCACGTCCTCAGAAGGTTGGTCACCTTCCTGCACCTTGGCGCTGTACTTCAGCCGACTTTTCAATTGGTCGATTCTGTTTTGCAGGTCGGCGCGGATGCTTAATGCTTCTGCCAGTTTCATTCTATTCCTCCTATTTGGTTTGATGATGCAAAGTTCCGTCATCAAAGTGCCAAATCGCAGCACAAGGTGAAGATATTTTGTATTTCCATTATAAATTTTCAAACCACATATAGAGTAATGCAAACGAAAGCAGACGAAAAAATAATCTGCCTATGCTCCGATTCGGCGCATCGAAAGGCTTCCTTTGCCGTGAAATAAAATATCATCTTATGAAAAATAGCGAAGATTGGAAAGGGGCTGCCAAGAAGCAGCAAAATAAAATAGAGGCATGGAGGCTTTCTTATCTTTCGGTAGAAGAATTATTATGCCTGCAGTTGCTGGGGTATTCTCCCAAGCAACTATATGAAGACATGGAAAGCGAAAGATATTCACTGAAAGAAAGGGCTTCCATGTCCATTCGCGAACTCGACAAGGCAAAACGGATATTGGATAGACAGGCAAAAGCCGGAGTGGTCACTATTCCTTATTATAGCGAAGCGTATCCTCATCACTTCCGCCATTTACGAGAAGACGCACCGCCGCTCGTCCACGTGCTAGGGAATAAGGATTTACTCAATCGTGAAGACAATGTGGCTATCATTGGTGCCCGTGCTGCGGACAAAGATGGATTGGACATGGCATACGGGCTTGCTAAACAGATGGGTGAACAAGGACATATCGTCATCAGTGGTCTGGCTTTGGGATGCGATACGGCTGCCCACCAGGGTTGTCTTGATGCGGACGGACAGACAATAGCAGTGGTGGCCTCGGGCTTGGACATCACGCATCCCAAGGTGAACAAGTCGTTGCAGGATGAAATAATCGCCAAGGGCGGAGCCATCCTTTCCGAACATCCTTTCGGCGTGAAAGCTAATCCCACAAGATTGGTGGCGCGTTGCCGTATGCAAGTTGTCTTGACCCAATCGGTCATCGTGGTACAATGTCCCATTATCAGTGGCACGATGTATGCCGTGCGTTTCGCCCAAGAATATAGCGGGGGTTCCTTTGGGTGGGAAAACAATGTTTATTCTGTCCGGTATGATACGCAGAATGAACTGAACTCCGGCAACCAATTCCTGCTCGATTATAACTTGGCTCTGCCCATTAGACCTGGACAGGAGGCCTCATTAGACAGTGATAATAAAATTGTTATAGCATAACACTTCTACTACAAATAATTATGACACTAAAAGAATTACTAACGCAAGTCGGCTTCGACGAACTTCTTCCGTATCTGGAGAAATACGAGCCAGAACATCTGGACAATCTCTACGCCTTCCGCGAGTCATACGACATTCTTCGTAACATGGAACCTGCAAATAATTTTGAAGGTAAAATCTTTGTAGAATGGCATGGCGGAGAATGGGAAGATGAAGAAAAATGGATTGGCGTAAGCCCGATGCACGACTGTACTTGGGAAGAAGATTTGGCCAAAGAAATTGTCGTGGCCGATGATGTGCATCTTACTCTGGCAGAACTCGCCATGCATTGCTTGTGGGAAATCACTTATTGGGGATTCTCACCTGACGAAAGAGAAGAAACATGGCAAAGAAAATTTGGACCAAAGATTTTGAATAATAAGTATGAAGTTGCTTTGGATAAACTGGAGGAAAGCATCTGGCGGCATCAAACTCCACGCCGCCTACGCAGCAAAGGGAAAGACGGACGGCGTTATGTTACGTGGACAAACGCGCGTGACTTCTTTAACAATCGCATGAACCGCTCAAAACGAAAGCGAGAATACCGTCAGGACAAACGGGAAGAATATCTGCGCAAAATGGCCGCACGAGAGAATCTGGTAAGGATGCTTTCCGCCGAAGGCAGCACCTTTAGGCGGAGCGACGTGGAGTTTCTGCTCAGTATGCAATACGGTAGACAGTATGATTACCACTCTGTGACACAGGATACCGGTTCACGCCTCGCCTACATTCTGGAGTCAATGACCCAATATCAGCTGTTTGACCTTACGAAGTATGACAGTGCCGTTATCTTCATCCGTTGTCCTTCTCACTGCCCGCTGGATGAAACGGAGCTTGAGATCTTCCGTAAATCCGTGATGCAACATCTTGGATACACAAACATGTTGTTCGGTATGCAGACAGAAGATTATGAGAAAAAGGAAGTAAAGGTTACGCTGTTATTGAACAAGAGATAAGTTTAAGAAAGGGATGCCAATATACTGATATCCCTTTCTTGGAGTTATTGCCTATAATGTTTGCTTTACTCCCACCACTCCCTCATCTTGTAAAGACGTATCCGGTAATACAGCCGCTCCATCTTGCGGACATATATTTTCTTGCCATAATAGAGCTTGTCGGGAAGATCGTCTTCTTCATCACTTGGCACAGGCGCTTCTTCATAAGCGTCCATTAGGGCGGAAGAAACTATATCCCCTACATTTCTGATATTCATCCGGTCAATCTGCTGTTGGAAGATATGTAAACCATTGTCTTTGATGTGTTGTAACAAGCAGATGCAAATATCTATCCAACGGTTGAAGCCGAAGTTGCCGTTCTCGTCCGCTATCAGGGAATGTGAGAAATAAGCCCTCATGCAACGTAGTTTGGCATACTCCAAAGCATACAGATATTGCCAGTCGTATTGCGGGTCATGAACAGCATGCTCCGCCAGCTCGTCGATGAGAGGTTGCAGGTGTTCTTTCTTCCACTCGTTGAAACACTTGCGGTGATACCACAATCCACGTTCATAACTTGCGGTAACCATTTTCTCGAAGTTTCTTTCTTCCTCCGTGGGCTTATGCCCGTCGCTGTAGCTATACGTGTTCCATTCAGCAAATAGTGTCACCCATTGTTCGAACTCCTCGTCAGAATGCAATTCTTTCGGAATGTGCATTCCTCGTCTCAGCAAGTCCTGTTTCTCTTTTTCAGAAAGATGGGAAACGTCGGCCAGCGGATAGTCATAATTGCCAGGATCCAGTCCTGTCAGTTCTTTGGGTTTATCCATATCATTCTGCAGCTTTAAAGTTATACACAGGCTTTATCACATTCACTATGTCCACAGTGTCACGGATGTTACCGATGATTTCGTCTTTCGGCTTGTACACCATGGGCGACTCGTCCTTGGTCTCTTCCGACAGGCATTCGCTGTATATGCCCTTCATGGAGGCACGGTAGTCCTCCATGGTGATAGCCTTGAAGGCCTGGCTCCGGCTCATTATGCGCCCGGCACCGTGTGGGGCAGAGCAGTTCCACTCCGTATTGCCCTTGCCGATGCAGATAAGCGCCCCGTCGCGCATGTTCAGCGGGATGATACACTTTTGCCCCTTGTAGGCGGCTATCGCCCCCTTGCGAATGATGTTGTCGTCGCCTATGTAGTTATGCACACTCTCAAACGCAAAATCATTTGTTTTGGCTTCCATATGCCCTTGTTGGATGAAATAATCCGTGATGAGGTTGACAATCAGGCTGCGGTTCATCTTGGCCCACAGCTGGCAGAGGCGCATATCGTGCAGATAATCCTCACGGTAAGCACCTTCCAGGTATGAAAGGTCGGGCGGTATCGTTGGCTTGCGCATCTTGAACGAGTTGTGCAGTTGGCGGATGGCATCCCGCAACTCGTCCTTGCGCCCTGCCGCCTTGTATTCGGCAATCATGCGGTCCTGTTCTTCCATCAGTCCGGCCCAACCCGACTGGCACTTTACGGCCAGCTTCTGATAAATCCGCGCCACTTGCTTGCCCAAGTTGCGGCTTCCGGTGTGGACGACCAGGTAGGTCATGCCACATTCGTCCTTGTCCAGTTCGATAAAGTGATTGCCACCACCCAATGAGCCTATGGCGGCGTTCAAGCGTTTGGTCTCCTTCAGTTCGCGGTAACAACGCAACCGCTTGATGATGTCCTTGGCTTCGCGATATACATCCGCATACCCTTGCGGGAGCGGTGCATAGCGGTTGTCTCTGTAATTGCGACCCGACGGGATGTTGTGTAGGATGAACTCATTGAGGGCATGGCAGTCTACTTCACCCTTGCAGGCAAATGGCTGCACCAAGATGCCGCAGCCTATGTCCACGCCCACGATATTAGGGATTACCTTGTCGCCTAAATCTCCCGTAAAGCCGATTACGCAGCCTGCCCCGGCATGAACGTCGGGCATGATGCGGATTTTGCACCGGCTGAACGCATCGATTGCCAGCAACTCCTTGATTTGCTCACTGGCACTGCCCTCGATGTTGTCAGCATAAATCCTTACGTTATAGCCTTCTATTGTCTTCATTTTGCTTTATGAAAGAATGCGTATCTTTAATTGTTTCTTTTCGTCCTCAACCAACTTGTCCCATAAGCTGGAACGCTGCAAAGCGGATGCCGGAATATAATCCTGGTATTTCTCCAGGAACTCCATGCTATACAATTCATCCCTGCGATAGCAGTTTATAATTTCGCTCCAATCCCAATATTCGGCAAATTGCTCCAGGAGCGCAGGAGTTAGTTCGATATTGGAATTCCTTGACAATTTGGACCAGTTCCAATAATCCTTGTATCTTTCCAGATTCTCCGCTGTGAACAAATGTTCGTTGTCGGAATCGGAAAGTTCCTCCCAATCCACTTTGCTCTTGAACTTCTCTATCATTGATACAGTCCAAAGGATATTGCTGTTGTCGGATATCTCTTTCCATACAACCTTGTCCTTGTACTTTTCCAACAGCTGTTCGTTCCAGGCAAATTCGCTTGACAGTTCTTTCCATGCGGCTTCTTCTAATACTTTAGCCATAAAATCGTTGTTCCAATTCTTTGTTGCCATACTACTTATTATTTTAAAGGGTTTAACATCAATCCTGCCGCAAAGATAAGATTTACGAGTGCCAAAACGAGGCACAAGCAAAAAAATAAAATAAAAAATCTGCGCCCCGCCCTTGCTTGCAAATATGCAACTAAAAAGCATCAACGTGCATCCTTGCTTCCTGCATGTGCCGTTTTGCCATCCAAAACGGCACGCTTTGGGCTGCAACATGGCCTGTTTAAGGAGGCAAGACGCGCCCTTTTGGATGGCAAAACGGCACACCCCGCAACACATTGAGCGGCAGACGTTTAGCCGAAACGGGAAAAGTCATTTCCGTTAACATAAAAATGTCAACGCCGACACGCGGCAGCCGCAGACCAGGGTGGCCGTTTGCGGACACACGTAAAAAAACGAATGGAAAAGCAGAAAAAACAATGATATGCCGCGATTTTTCACAAACAAACAAGTAACTTTGTAGCAAAGCAAGTCGCACCAGGCAATTCGCGGGCAAGCCCACGTTGCACACGTTTGCGCAGCTTTTGAAGCATTAACACATAAATCATGGCAATATGGCAGCAAACCTATTTGGGCGGTACGTCTGGCTGATGGACATCTTGCGCAGATACAAACGGCTGACGTTTCAGGAAATCAATGAGCTTTGGCAGGAAAGCGGATTGGGCTATGGCGAGGAACTGCCTTTGAAGACTTTTCATAACCATAAAAAAGCCATCAAAGACATCTTCGATGTATATATAGAGTGCGACCGGAAGGATGGATACCGTTATTACATTGACGAGCCGGAACGCATAGAGGGTAACAACCTGCGCAGCTGGCTCATCAGTTCATACGCTACATTGAACCAAATCCAAGCGGATAACAAGCTGGAAGACCGGATTATCTTTGAGGAAATCCCTTCGGGACAGACCTGGCTGACCTGCATTGCGGATGCCATGCGTCGTAACCATGTGTTGAGCATTACGCACCAAGGCTTCGGAAAACCGGAACCCAGCACATTCGACATTGAGCCTTACTTCTTGAAAGTGGTGAAACGCCGTTGGTATGTAGTGGCGCGCAGTCCTTATTACTCCGAGCGGAATAAAGAACAAGGCGTCAAGCCAAGTGATGTGTATTTGGTGTACGCCCTCGACCGTATTTCAGACATTCAAGATACGGGACGGACGTTCAAGATGAAAAAGAACTTCGATGTACACAGCTATTTTGAAGGATGTTGTGGCATAATCACTTCTAACGAATCGTCTCAAAAGATTGTTCTTCGGGCATACAATGGTTTTGCGGACTATTTGCGCACATTGCCTTTGCATGAATCACAGCGTGAGATTGGAAGTGATGACGAATCGACTCTCTTTGAATACCACCTAAAACCAACTTTCGACTTCTATCAGTTGGTGCTTGCCCAAGGCGACCAAGTGGAAGTATTGGAGCCGGAATCGGTACGTGACGAGATGCGCAATTTTGCAAAAAACATGTTGGACTATTACACTTGGAAAGAGGAGGAGAAACCATGCAAGGAATAAATTTCATCGCCATCGATTTTGAGACAGCCACGGGCAAACGTGCTTCCATCTGTGAAGCCGGAATCTGTGTGGTACGTGATGGAGAGATTGTGGAAACCCGTTCGTGGCTTGTCCGTCCGCAAGGAAATAGTTACAGTTATTGGAACATGCAGATTCACGGTATCCGACCGAATAATACAGAAAACTCTCCGGAATTTCCGGAAGTATGGGCAGAAATCAGTGAATACCTTAAAGACATTCCCGTGCTTGTAGCTCACAATGCCGCTTTTGACATCGGTTGCATCCGCCACTCGTTGGAACTCTATGGTATGGAGAAGCCTGACATCACTTATTATTGTTCCCTCCGTGCGGCACGCAAGCTTTATGATTTCGGCTGCAACAGTTTGGGCTATCTCTGTGACCAGTTCAAGATTCCTTGCGGGCAACACCACCGGGCAGGGGATGATGCGGAGATGTGTGCGAGGTTGTTTCTGACGGAGTTGGAGGATGCAGGGTGCGAATTGGAAGAAATGGGATATTGTGGTGGGAAGCTGTAAATGTAGCACATTTTCGGTAAACAATGTAAGTGCTGTAATCCCGATAAAATAGGAACTATGTATGTCATGTTTTTTATGCTAAATACACGATTTGACCGATTAAACATATTTATATGAAAACGGAATGGACTTTGAAAGAAATATCAGAATGGGTAAAAGATAATTCGAAAGTGAGAATACCTGCTATACAACGAGGGTTGGTATGGAAACCAAATCAGGTAGAATTACTATGGGACTCCATTCTGCGCCAATTCCCTATTGGCGCTTTCATGCTTTCATACAAAGATGAAATGTACGACCTGATAGACGGTCAACAGCGTTGGAACGCCATAGCATCAGGATATAGCACATCGAACGATGGTTGTATCTTATGGATTGACTTAAAACCTGAAAGCGTTTGGAAGGAAGGCAATACTACTAGGAAATATTTCATACGTGTCACCACGAAGGCACATCCCTGGGGCTATGAGGCTGACGATAAATGTAATCCGCTTAAGACGGCACAAAAGAGAGCTGCACTTGAGGAGTTTGGAGTAAACACAGACGACGAATACAAAGGCATAATCAGCCTGACTGAAACTTATCCTATAGAATCAGGGGTGCCCATCCCTCTGTGCTGGATGGTAGCTGCAGGAGAGGAATATAGTGAGGACAAATATGGTTTTGCGGAATACATTATGGATAAAATAGGAGAGAATAAAGTATCCCGAATGTTTAAACTGAAAAATGTGGACGAAATTAATGCTTGTTTGATAGCCAAATACCATGATGTTTTCAAAAGATTGTCGTCCTTTAAAGTCCCGACCATTCGTATAGACCAAGAAACTATCAACAAAGAAATTGAGAATAAAAGTGGAAATGGAACACTCTCGGACATAGAGATACTTTTCAACCGTATCGGCACCGGTGGTACCCGTATCACCGAACGCGAGTTGATGTATTCAGCGGTAAAAGCTTATTGGCCGGAACTGACGAAAGAGAACGATAGGTTGGCAGCACTCTACATGCCTCCACATACGCTGATATCATTGGCTTTCCAACTTGTGCTTTCCGATACAAACAAAGGACTTGAACGAACACCGGATGTGACGAAAATCAGAAAGTTGGCTGGTAATGATGGCGTACGTAATGCGATAAACAATCTGTACCTTACTGATGGAAATAAATCTGTAATGAGCCGCATACTTTCTTTAGTAGATCAATGGTTGACAGATTGTGATAAGATACCTAAAGTATTAAGAACCACAATTGCCCGTGAGTCGTCCGTAGTTTACTTGTTGCTGATGGCATTTGCCAAGTGGAAAGAAGAGGGACAGATAGATCCGACGTTAAAGGAAGAGGCGCTATTTCGGGCAACGGCTTACTATCTTCATTGGATGGTAGGCGATAAGTTTGGTGTGGCAAATAGTATATACCAGGCTGTAGCAAACAATCCGCTAAACGAATGGGGAACCATTATAAAGCAAGTGTTGTTGGTGTCATGTGTGAAAGGAACCATCACCCCTTTGTTATCGCCAGAAGCATTCAAGGGCTTGTTTACAATTGAGGGAGATAAAAACTGGCGACCTAATGAAAATGGACGTAGCAGTATGCCGTGGTGGCTGCTGTGGGATACCGTATCGTATAACAGAGAAATGCTACTCTACGCTCAACGGGAATATATGTGTAAGAGATTCCCTAATTACGACCCGGCACGGCAGGATCTATGGGAAGACAAAAACAGACCTTGGGATTTCGACCATATCATACCTCAAGACTGGATTCACAAGTATAAAGGTAGGAAACAGGCATACACCGATTATTGCGATGCGTGGAAGAACAACAATGGAAATATGGCGGCCATACCATTTTGGGTGAACAGAGCAAAAAGTAATGAGGCAAACTGGGATGAGTATGAACATAATTCTGCAGACCTGTTGGCCGATGAGCAGATATCTGAATTCTGCAAACTGTTTAATGCAATGTTAAATACCGATGCAAAGCAGGCAAAGTGCTTCGTAGAAAAAACTTTCACTCGTATGTGCAAGATTTACAATGAAGTATATGCTCTGCTTGAGCCGGTAGATTTTAGGGTAGGAAGAATTACTTTCACTGAAAAAGGAGGAATAAAGGATCGTAAGGAGAGAATGACGAATATCTGCGACATATTGGTAAATGAGGGTTTTACAGCCGGTATATACTTTCTTTACAATAATATTATGGAGTATCCGCAAGAAAATATTGATGACTGGACTAGGGAGTGGATGTCGTGTGGTTGCATCACCAAAAACAAATATTATGCGGCTTTTACGATGGTGCTAGATAAAAATGGAAGCGTTGTTAACCAAATAGAGATAGGACTGAGACGGTTGCCCAAAACAGCCGAACGCATCGGAGAAGTAACAAATAAGCAGTTGCTACAGTTGAAAAGATACGAAACGTACGATCTGTATAAGGATAATTCGTGGTGGCATATCTGTAAAGTAATCAGTATAGATGCAGATAATGATATAATAATCAATGAACTAAAAGAATTAGCAAAGTTTGCATCTACTGAGTTGCAATAAGTATTCAATTTGAATAACGATGACCATCCTCCACCTCTCCGATACCCACAGTCAGCATCGGCGGCTCACCCAGTTGCCCGATGCTGACATCCTTGTACATTCAGGGGATTTCACCATGAATGGAAGCGAGCAAGAAGCCATTGATTTTATGAACTGGTTGTGCGACCTCCCTTATTCCTACAAAATTTTTATCTGTGGCAATCACGATGCCTGCCTATATGGAGCCAAGATAGACGGGTTGGATAAGAATGTGTATTACCTATGCAATTCCGGCGTAACAATTGATGACGTTAATTTTTATGGCGTTCCCATGTTTATGGAAGATTGTATCTCTGAACGTCAGAGCCGTAACTATGCTGCCATACCTGCCGACACGGATGTATTGATAACCCATTGCCCACCCTATGGTATTCTTGATTTTGACGATGGGATAAAGTATGGTTCGACAGAACTTCTGGCGAGGGTGGAAGAAATAAAGCCTCGTTTGCATCTGTTTGGCCATATCCATAAACAGCATGGCGTAAAGAAAGATGGTTTAACTATTTTCTCAAATGGCGCGATCATGAATGGAGATTACACGAACTTCAACCTTCCGAACCTGATTGAAATCTAATGAAAGTATTGATTATTCAGAAAGGGGTATTTAAGGAAATGGCGGCGAAGTTCAGTCGCTTTTCCGAACTTTGCTTTTTAATTTGCTAACAAGTTGTTGGTAAAGACTGGAGCATGTTAGAGGCAGAAAACCGTCCATATTGGATGGCATCGCACATGACACTTCACGCGACACAATATACAATCAACCCTAATGCCATCGTATAAACGAACAAAAATATCACCAAAACTTTCATCCAGAAGTCAGAGAACCAAACGCCTTCATTTCGCCTAAGGATTTTGCGCATATTGGATTCATGTTCCGTTAACATTTTCGTCTGTTCGGAACGATGATTTTCCAATAGGGTTTTCCATGTCTCAATGGCTTGGTTTAAGAGTTGTTGAAGCTGGGCAAGATGTTCAGACTTTATAGTTGCCTTGAACTGTGTATTTCGTTCTGCTTTTATAATCGCATTGCAAATACCATTGACGATATTGTCAGAACTATCAATCGCAGTCTTCAATATCATCGCAGCCTCCCCCTCAGCTTTAATGGCATCCAGAAGATCTTGATGAATTTTTAACAATGCCTCTTTTGCTTCACGGATTTCTGTGAGCCGCTTGTCTGCATCCTGCTTTTCAGCCTCTAATTCATGATTGCTTTCAGCCTTTTTCAACATATCATCAACATTTATTGATGGAGTGATTTTTGATTTTCCAATTCCCATGATTTCAGCCTTTTAATAATTTGTTTATCTATGAAGTCCCTTTTTGCGCTTGCACATGCTGTTTGCCATTCTTGCACAGCGGCGTGCCCATTCAAGTTCGTCCTCATCCTTGTTCCGTCCCCAACCACTAGTGTCAGAACCGCCACCGCCACTTGATGCCGCCAGACTTGTGGCAGCATCCAAATACCCGGCAAAGAGCAAAAGAGCCGTGTGCTGTATTTCTTCAATCTTAGCCAACGGATGTGCTTCTTCTAAAGAGCAATCCTGACGTATGATATTGTCTGCGGATTCTGGTATCGCCACATGGAAACTGTGATATTCGTCTGTCGCTATATCGTAATGCTTCATAACAGGCTGCGGAGCAGTCGAAGATTGTATAATAGGAATCGTATCTGCTGTCCGTGTTTGTTGGGGAACAGGCTTTGCCGGATCGGATTTCCTTTCCTGCGGATGTAGTTTTGCCCAAGTAGCCTCAATCTTTGATGGAGTCAGGTTTCGCCCGATACCCAACACGGATGATTTATAAATTGAGTTGCCACGCTTGATAGAATAGCCATAAATTCCGCCACCGTCTTTTTCTTGCAGGTGCACTTTATAGCCCCGTTTCACCAGTCCCATTTCATACCTCTGCCAACTGAATTCATCCATCGTGCGGAGTATCTCCATGCAACTGTCTGAGATTTCTTGTCTGTGACGTATGCCTATTTCTTCAGATTGTACCCAGCCTCGTCTTTCGTTGATGATGTTCGCAGCCATGACAGCCCTCTCGCCAATCTTATGACTGTCATTGATTTTTCCGCCCATGTCCACACGGTTGGCATCAATGTGCAGATGGAGAATGCCACTTTTAGAATCACGATGCAGGGCGACTATGTATTGCGAGCCTTTGAGGTTGGTCTGTTTTGAGGAAGCCCTCTTGGTCTTGCCGGATAGGTCAATAGAATCAAACACGCGGATGAACTCATTTGACAAACATTCCCAATCATCCATCGTCCAATCCCGGCTTTCTTCCTCGGATGGGGAAATTTCAATTCTTATCACATTCCTGCCAAGCGGTCTGCCCTTATTGATGTTCTCTGCAAACTTTTTCTGCACGAGCATCATTCGTCCGTACATCGCTTCCGGCGAAATATCATCGGGCAAGAAGTTAGCTTTGACTATATCCGCTTTCTCCTTGTTAACGGAATATCTTATGGCATTTGCGCCATGCGATATGGTAGAAGCTTTTGCTATCATAACGGGTAAGGGAATTTATTCAGTAAGATAATTTTCTATCTGGCTCCAACGATTGATAAGTTGAGTAGCGGCTCTCATCCATTGTTCTACAAATCGGGTATCGCTGAAATACATTGCCCGTTTGTCTGCTTGGATAGATTTCACGGCTGCTGCAATACGGATAAGGTCACCCCTTGCATCCGTCAGACTACACAGGGTTTTCACTTCGCGGTCAGACAACCGTTGCCGTGGATGTTGCCCCAAGGCGGTGCGGCGCACATAGTCGCTCATGGATAAACCACAGGTCTTGGCTAGTTCTGCCGCTTGGGTATATTCCTGTTCCGTCACCCTGGCTTCAAGCCGCAAAGTGCGCCTTGTGACTTTCTTCTCGTTTTCTTCATCAACTTCCTTGTCGGCATTCTTTTTCTTCTTCATGCTCTGTTATGTTATGGGTGAAACATCAATAAAAAGGGTCATCACAGTGGGAGCTTGCGACTGCCGGAATATGCCTATGTGGTACGAATAAGCGAAGCGAATTTGTGCGACATAGGAACTTCTTGCAATACTGCAGACAACAGCTTCGGACACACCTCCTTTTGGGTACGCCTATATCTGATTGTTAGCCGAAACATCTCTGCCGGAATCTTCCGTTGCCACAGTCTGTGAGATAACTGAAACAGAAGGGAAAGAAGAGGGAGAAGGCTGTTTGCCTTCATCTGATATAGCAGGCATATCCTCCTTATCGTTTTGCCGGTCTTTCAGTCGGACATAAAAAGGATTGTCTATGCGGTTTCCGCCCTGCATCCATGCCGATATACATTTCAGCGTATGGATGCTTGTCCGATTACTCTGCGTGGATGCGACAATTCCCAACTGGTTCATCTTGTCAAGCACGCGGGATATGGTCTTTTTGTCATAGCCCAACTTGTTAGCTAAATCCACTTCTGAAAGAACGGCTTGCCCCACTTGCAAGGTTGTGGAGAAACCTTTTATGGCATAATCGGTTTCTTTCAACACTGCCTCCTCAATAAGTCGGTGCAGAATCTTCATGCGGTCAATGCCGTATTTGCTTCCTGCCAGATACGCAAGCTGCTCTGACGAAAGCACTATACAATAATTCAAGTCTGTTTTCATCATCTGTCTGTTTGAAGATATTTTATAAATGGTACAGCCAAAAGAGAAAGTCAGCGGTGCATTTTATGTCCTCTCTCCGGCATATAATACTCCCTATCGTACGCAATATGGTCAAGTACGTCTTGCAGTCTGTCAAGTTGGCGACTATCCAATACACGGATGGCGGCAATAGTGATGTTCTGCGAAGCGATACGTCGATGTTCGCGGTTCCGCTCTGACATGCTGCCGTCCCCATCTGCATAGACGCTCCGCAGATAGTCATTCACAGCTTCGGTCTGTGCCTTGCTTGGATATGCCGCAGGGTAACGGTCTTGAATATACTCCACCATGTGGCTGACCGCGTTTGCCAGTAGCGGTTCATGTTCTTGTAACTGTTTGATAAGTTCTTCCTTTCTCATACTGTCAATTCATTTTGTCCCATGTCCCAAGCATTTCTTATAACTTTCTCTTTTATTTGCCTTTTGTTTTCATTCTTTTTAGGGGGAAAGAGGGACAAAGGGACAGATATTCTTCTTTTCCCTTAGTTTGAGATTTAAAATGGTAGCTCCTGTTCACTAGGTAATGAAGTACAGACTTCTTCGTTTGGTGCGTCCACTCTCACCCACGGATGCTTTGTCCGTCCGGTCTTGTCACAATAGGCAGGATGCAACCCTTTGACCTTTTCCTGATCACTCCGTTTCCAATTAGGAATCATGGCCATCAGGCGATTGATATATTGTGATGTGTATTTGGCAGGATTGCGTCTGACCAAATCATTGGGCATTTCCTCTATAATCTGCCGGGCACAAACCATGTTGAGTGTGGTCATTGTTGAGTTTGGTTCTGAGTATGCTCCCTTTTGATAAGCCTGTCGGATCGGAATGGTCCAACTTGCATATTGGACGGGAATCTCACGCTCCAAATACATTTCCAGATCTTCCATGATGGGATCAACAAGAATATTGGAATGTTGCACCTGCACTTCATTGGCTTGAATTTCCATATCGGGTGTCAAGTAAAGTTTCATTCCTTGCCGATAATAGGCGTATGCTTCTGCCCAAAGCTGAGGAACAACACGTTGTAGCGCATCCAGCCATTCTGAAACATGGCCATTACCTTTTACCGGAATTATCCACCAGCGGCGGTTTCCGTTATCCCCTTGCAGGAAGTTTGTCTCATTGGTAGTAGCCGCAAAGACATTGTGCCGCATAAACTCCACAACCTTATGTCCGTATGCCGGGCGCATATAGTCGCTGCAACGGCTTAAGAAAGCTTTGGCTGCCTCTGCATCATTCGCCCGTTTCAAACCATTCAGTTCACTGATTTCAATAATCCAGCCATTGGTTATGGTTTCTACCTTTTCCTTGTCACCACTGGCAAAAGAGAATGAATCGTTGAACCACTTTCCACTGATGGTTTTGAAAAAGGTGCTTTTCCCGATACCTTGCGGACCAGGCAGAGTCAGTACGTTGTCAAACTTGCAACCGGGATTGAAGACTCGGGCGACAGCCGCAACGAACCACAATTTTGTCTGTTCCTTAACAAGCGGCGTGTCCTCAGCTCCCAAATAGTCAATGAGGGTTGTGGCTATGCGAGGCTGTCCGTCCCATGTCTCTTGGGTGATAAAATCCTGTACTGGGTTAAAACTCCGTTCCGAAGAGGTCGTTTTTAGCATTTCGAATACCTTATTCTGTGTCAGATGCAATCTGTATGTCCTTTCCAAATAGTCCTGTATCTTTCCTGCTGATTCCTCATCAACCTTGTTGCCATTGACGTTGCGAAACAAAGGGCTGAAACATACATCGTCTTGACAAAAGGTGTCATACTTTATCAAACTCAAATTTTCGTCCAGCGTAAAAATGAGCCTAAGATTGCTGATGGAGCGAACAAAATTCCCATTATTGTCTGTTGCCAGATTCTTTTTCCAATTCTCTTCCATACCACTATTCTTTGATGCGGATGCCACCTGATTCCTTTGCCAAAGACAGTGCAAGGTCTGCGTCCACAACGATTTTTCTTCCTATCTGCGTGATAGCCTTATCTATGATGCCGCTCTTCTTAATGCGGTTAGCCGTGGGTACGCTGCATCCGAACACACGGGCAATACCCTCTATGCCATAATAGTTGCCTTTGGAGGCCATTGGGGATGTGGATTTCTCGGTGGACTCTACACTTTTTGTGATGAGAAAGCAAAGCTCCTCGCCAGTCATCATGGCGATAGGCTTTTGAAGTAATTGATTAAAATTGAATCTTTCTTCCATACCTTTACTTGTTTAGTTATTAGATACTTTAAGCTTCGGTTCAACTCTGTGAAACCGATTTCACAAGCAAAAGTAGTGTATGAAACTCTGCGTATCGGTCGGTTTATTTATAGCTTAATTTTACCGACCGAATTACAACAGATGTTTGCAGTAAAAAACGAATAGCTAGATTTCCCAACTACCCGTTATTGATGAAAAAGTCCGTCCATCGGTCTATTATTCGTTTTGCCTTGACGAAGCTGTTCCCTCTTTGAGGCAAGTCTAAAACCATATCCTTGATTTCGCCATATCGCTTCTGTGGTATATCGTGTCCGTAATGCCGTTGAGAGAACTGTTCTATGGCACGATGGAATGCCATGTACTTTGTAGACGCTTTTATTCTGCCCGCTTTCGCCAATGATTTCAACAGATAGGCAAGGCTTATGTCCTCGGTATTCTCTTCAAGGAATAAACAGATTCCTTGCTTGATGCGTTCCTTGTCCCCAATGAGGATATCATCCAATGATTGCATAACCTTTTTGTTCCCACGTCTACCTTTGACTTTTCGCAAGGCAAATATAACTTCCTTCCATATTTCAGGGTTACACTTCTCTACAGTATCTTCCCAATCCGCTTTGGTTTCTGTGCCCATCTCTATACTTCCATTGACAAGCATGGTAACGCATGACTTTACCAAAAGCATATCACCATGGTCAACCTCTTCACTGTTCAGCAGATGGTCAAGTAACTTAGCCATACGTGAAAGACCGTGGTCAAATACCACGAAATAGTACACGCAATAAGCCAAGTCTTCTTTCTTTTCCATCACACGGTCATAGAGGTTAGCCATAAATCCACCAATAAACACCGCATGGGAGAGGAAAACAATTTGAGAGATATAGGCCAGGAACTGATAGACCATTTTTCTTTCCAGTTTACTCAACAGATAACAACCTTTGCTGTTTCTCATAAGCAAATCCAACTGTACAGTCAAGTAGGTTCTCATTGCCAATGGCAGGTGATTCCAGATTTCAATAGGCGTTTCAGAATGAACCATCAGCAGCCCTGATTTCGGAGAAGTAAGCAGTTCAATTGTCCCCGTTTTTACGTTGATACCTATCCACAACCGTTTGTTTGTAATACATTGGGCGATGGTTTCGGTATATTGGCCAGCCCATTGTCGGTTTGCGATGTCTGGTACATCCTTCCCGTTGGCAAAATCTGAAAGCCAATTGTACATCATCAAGGCTTCGGGTGGTGTGCAGTCCCGCATCATCTGGTACATGTCCATCAGAACAGTTATACCTCCTTTAGCCACAGCATCTATGCGCTTACAAAAGTTGGTATATACTTCTTCATTGCCTGATTTCCATGCACGGATAGCCATATCTGCAGTGTCCTTTCTCTTGGAATAGGATTTTATCCTTTCTATGAAATTTTTCATTGTCTTATGGTATTAAGGTTGTCTGAACAGTTTGAGCAATTCTTCTGTGGACATGCTTGCCAGCTTTGCCAACAGAGCATCCCTTTCAGAAGTATTACCCAGGTTTAGTAGCTTTGAATTGTTCTGCATCTGTATGTCGATAGGATAATGCTCGATGTAGATTTGAGTAATGGCATGGTCTGAAGAAGCATGTCCCATGCTCTCCGAGATATAATCCATATCCACTCCGGCATTATGCAGGTTGGTGGCAAACGAGTGCCGGCACCATGTACCGGACGGACAGATGGACTTGTCCCAATTCAATGCTTCATGGCATATCCTGATAACACGGTCTTTTACGTTTGAGTTTTCCTGCATGGTATATTTACGGCGCAACTCTTCTGTTTCCGCACCTTTTAATATATGAGGAAAAACAAAGCCACCCCGAGTCGGAGGTGCCGCCACTTCATCTAACACATATTGTAAAGGAGGGATAATGGGAACGATTACTTCTGAACCGTCAGCACTTCTTCGGGAAGTTTTCTTTCGGTTGAAACGGAAAGCCTTGCCATCTGTCTGATAATAATAACTATCGTAAGTCAATCGTCCTGCATCTGCCATGTTAAAGCCGTTGCACAGGTACTGGGCAAGAAACAACCCCAATGAGTAGTGGGCACGTTGGGTATATTCTTCCGACCAATGTTCGGGATATTTCTTTGAGACAAAAAGGTTGTAGAGCTCCGTCATCTGACAGACATTCAGGAAGCTCTGTTTGCGCTTTGCACTCTTGGGTATGCTCACAAGCCCTTTCTCCTTCTTGTTAGAAAAAGGATAAGGAACATCTTTGAGATAGCCTTCATGTATACACCTGTTCCATACAGCACGGCAACAACGGAGATAAATCCCGGCGGTAGTATCGCTGATTTTCCCGACTATCGCCCCATTCTCGTCTTTTACTCCATCATGCATTCCGTCTTTCCACTTCTGAATTTCTGCAGCACTGATGCAGAATCCTCTAATCATATTGCTTCCGAGAATTTTTCTGAATGATTTGAGTGCGCATTCGTAGCTCTCTGCTGTGGTAAAACGTGCGCCACCATCGTCTGTCCGTAATTCATGGATGATTTGTTCCCATACACCAACAAAGGTTTGTGCCTTGGTCGTATCTTCTTTGGATGGCATCACTCCCTCACCCATGATACATTGGCGTACCATTTCAAATGTCAGGATACCACCTTTGTTTAGGTTCATCAGAATTTCTTTGTATTTGGGGACAAAGCTATCTTTCCACTCTTTTTGAAGTTTGTAGTTCTCGCTCTTGCATTTAGTCGCATTACAAATGTCTGAGAACTTTCTTTCAGTGAAAGAACTTCCAACGGTAAGATAAAAGCACTTGCGGTCTATCGTGAAACGGAGAGATAACGGAAACTCACACGCATTTTTCCTGCGAGTACGTGAGTCCAACACGACAGAAACAGAACAGTTCCGTTCCTTGAAAAGCGACAGAGACTTTGTCAGTTTTTCCATTGCATTCATTGTTTATGTTCAACATAACCTCTGAATACAGACGCTTTGCAATGTGAGGCATACATATACAAAACACTGCATATAACCACAGAGTCCCTATCCTCAGGCGGATAAAAACATCGTTGTTATATGCAGCGGTGCAATCTCGTTGGCTTCTGTCGCTGACTGGTAACCGGGCTTATGCTAATCGGTCTCAACCCCTGAAGCAACTCTCGCGTTTCGTTTGTCATAGAGTACCCTCCGACTGGCACTCCCTCTACGCATTGATCCATCGGAATGGGATAACCCTCCCACGGCGGTTAGGCAAACTCACTTTTCTTTTTCAAGAAAGAGCACCACCAAGGTCATGGCTTGCCACAAATGCATTACGCGATACAAAAGTACGATATTATTCTATAAATCAAGGTGTAAATAGAATATATTTGAGTTTATTTAACCGCCAAGTATTGTCACATTAACAGAATATTTCAATGAATTATGTTATAGAATGGCATGGGTTTTCATAGAAATTCTATGTGTAAACAGAGCCAACTCAAACCGTTTGTTTACGCATTGTTTACGCAGACAAAGAAAAAAGCACTTGCGATTTCTCGTAAGTGCCTGATTTTCAACGTGGGCCATCCAGGGCTTGAACCTGGGACCTCCAGATTATGAGTCTGTTGCTCTAACCAACTGAGCTAAAAGCCAAAGTGCTGTGTATCAACCATTTAACGAACTCTCTTGAGAACTTGTTTATATCTATCAGTCAACAATAAGTCAACATTTGTCCTCTTTGCAAATATACACATAATTGATGAACAACGCAAATCACAAGTTAATATATTCCTGTTTTATCATCATGGACTTCATAGAAAACCGAAGGCAAATGTAAACAACAATATAATCATCCACTCATGCGGCGTGTGCCTACAACAAACGAAAGAGAAAGAAATGCAGCTTTTTTACAAGGATTTCAGGGTGATATTTATATATGTACCATATTGAAAGAAAAAATCCTGCATTCTGTTTACCATGAACAACGTCATCCTACAAAGAGAAAAGTTGCACATAAAGTGTTTATAGAAAATCCTTCAGTCTGTCTGTGAGATACAGCGGAATATTGATTAGTCCGTCATCCTTGCGTAAGTTCCTTGTTGAAAGACGTACCGCTGTTTCTGGATTATATTTCTTCCGGTATTCAGAAAGGCTTTTTGCCGTTACACTGTTCCCTGATTTAACCTCAATGGGAATAATCCTACCATTATATTGCAACATGAACTCTATCTCCGCAGTATTACCGGATGACCAGTAGAATTGCTCCTCACCGAACTGCCGTACAAGAGAAGTCAAGACATAATTCTCTGACAACACGCCTTTGAATTCTGTAAACAGCCTGTCGCCAAGCAAGACTGACGTAGGTTCAAGACGGAATTTAGAGCGCAACAATCCTACGTCGGAAAGATACATCTTGAAGTATGAGCTGTTTTTGTATGCTGCCAAAGGAATGTGCGGAGTGTTGACGCAAAACACACGATGCGTAAGACCGGCAAGACATAACCATTCGATAGCGTTTTCATATTCACGTGCTCTTGCCCCTTTCTGTATTTCCGTGTAGCGGAACTTCCTGTTGTCACGCGCCAAATGTCCTTCAATATTATTCCATACGGCGAAAACACGTGGAATATCCTTTGCAGCTATATGTTTGGAGAAGTCAAGTGAATATGCTATGAGGATGTTTTGCAGAATGGCATCAACCTGTTTCCAATCGTATGTGTCTGCGTATCGGCTTACGGCTTCGGGCATTCCGCCAAGTACGAGATAGGTTTTGTATGCGTCAAACAACTTTGAATGGATTACTTCGGGCAGAGGCTCAATATCAGTTATGCCTTGTAATATTTCCGCCAAGTCGGGGTTAGTTGCTGCCAAGTACTCGGAAAACGAAACGGGATACATGTGCATGAAATCAACCTTGCCAACAGGAAACGATGCTCCTTGACGGTTCAATGCCACGCCAAGTAACGACCCGGCACAAACAATGGCATACTCTGGTGCTTGTTCACAAAAATATTTGAGGCTGTTCAGGGCGTCGTTACATTCCTGTATCTCGTCGAGTATTACAAGAGTTCGCCCAGGTTCTATCTTCATCCCGGACACCATTGACAGCACGTTAATTAAGCGTTTTGGGTCTTTGGTACGGGCAAAGTCCTGCTTTATTTCAGGCATTGTGTCGAAATTGACATATACGCAGTTGTCAAAACAGTCTTTACCAAACTTGTTAAGAACCCACGACTTGCCTACCTGCCTTGCACCCTGAAGTACCAAAGGCTTACGGAATCTGCTGTCCTTCCATGCTGCAAGGTCTTTCAATATGCTTCTATATATCTCCATTCATATCTATTTTTGGCAAATATACGCATTTTAGGTAGAAAAAATGCACACATTGATACATTTTATGCAAGACACAACTTAATATTAAATTTAATTAACAAAGTACAGCTGTTCATTTTCTCAACCTAAAATAGAAAAGCCATAATAAGAAATAATCTTTTTTATGGCAACTACACCTTTAATTATCTTATATGTTTTTTACTTAAATATGTACATAATGATGCTGATAGGTGAACCATTAATTCCGCTTCCTCAAAAGACGGCTCACATCCTTCACGTAAATGTCTACCCTGTTCTGAAGAAAAGCCCCAAATCTTTTTGATGGCTTCATTTAGAGGTGAAGGCACTATGTTAGGATGTTTACTAATTAAAGTTCCTAATGTGTCTTTCTCATCTCCACTGACTACCCTACAAACACATTCCAGTGCTGCTATTGAATGTTGGATTGCACCTGTAATTTCCGCTTTGGGTCTTCTTGACAAGTCTTTTATTGCTTCTTTTATTTCATTACATGATGTGCTAAGCTCCTTTTCATCTAATTCGATTTCAACCTCTTTTAAGACTGTTTCAAAAGAATCTTCACAACGTATAGTTATTTTCCCATTCTCAAGTTTCCATCCTATACCTTTTTCCGAGAAATAATCATTTACCTCTTGACTAAAACTTTTTTGACAATTCAAGTCTAAATTCTGATAGAAAAGTTCAACAATATCATAAACACGTGACCAATGACAACTTTCTATAACACTTTGAACTTCGCTTCTCATAAATTCATTTTCATTCCAATTATTCGGATCTGGACTTTCTTTTGTCGCAAAGCAGACTATTTTGCGGATTATCTTTAACCCGAAATATTGCTCCATCAATAGCAATAAATAGTTTCGTAATTCTAACGGTGCCTCGTACCTGATTTTTATCTGTTGCGCAAGAATGTTTATTCCCATACGCTTTGAAAACAACTCATTCATGATTCTGAATTTATTACTTATATGTGCTTATATGACAAAATAATTACTTAATACTATTTGTTCTACCTGTCGCTTAGCCTTTTCTAATATCACCTTGCTTTCTTTGCAAGTATGATTATACAATTCTAATTTTTCATCAAATATTTTAGAATCTGTCATTATTAAAAGCAGCATTCCAGATCAATAGGAACACTGCTTTATCTTTTTATAAACAAATTATATTGCCTGCAACATAAACGCATACGAAAAATCAATGTATGAATGAGTGGTCTGATTTTCTATCCATGCTTGTTCTTTGTGACTCATGTTTGACAGTGAGGTCGCATTGTCATTCCTGAATGTCATATATACATTGTTTAGTAAATCCAGCTGTTCTTCACTAAAACATGACTCATCATATTGAATTTCCGACATGAGTTTAGTGCCCGCATTCCCGTTACCGAAATCTATAATTTCCGGATGGATGTCATCAATGAGGCTGTACACTTTGTCCCATCTATCAGGCACGGGGCCGAATTGGATTGCCTTATACGCAAGTCCGGTCATTCCTTCACCGAAATTTCTATACGATGCAAAATCAGTATAAAACAGCAACTTGTTCATCTGCGTTGTATATACGCCGTTGAATTTGTTTATAAAAAACAGGATTACATTCTTCAGCCTGCTTACTGACTGTTTTGCGTATCCATTGAATTTGTTTCGGACAGCATCACCAAAAATGGATTTCTTGACAAAGTATTCCTGTGTATATTGCGTTTTTTTCAGTTCCGATATTTTCTGCCTTATGCTTTCATAATCCTTTTCGGACAATACATTTCTTGCCGCGTCTACAAACGTTTCAAATGAATACGGACTTTGAATGCTGCGCAAAACACGACCGTTAGCCACATTCGGTATCTCGCCGTTTTCATACAAACGGTACTGATTTTCGCCGAACCCTAATATCAATGACATCTTGGATGCAGACAAACCATACTTCTGGCGCAACGGTTTCAATTCGTCTGCAAACGGGATACCATATCTTAAACGGTACTGATTAAACACCTGAGCTGTGTTTACCGTATCCATTTCCGTCGTAGTAAACATTTCGTTCGTATCCACGCACTTATAACACAAATGCGTGTATTCAAATTCTTCTTTCCGGAATGTAGCTTTACGCAATTCAGCGACTAATTCTACATCACCACCGGTAAACGGACTCTTGATTTTCATATCATTTGAATTTATATTTAAGCGGACGTTCTGCAATATGGAAGGAAATGCAAAATGCCCCACACTCTTCCAAACCTTTTGATATTTTTATATAGACATCATTATGCTTGACTTCTTTCCCGAACACCCACATTTCTCCTTTTCTATACAGGGTATCTTCCAACGGGCCGTCAACATAATTAGAAACCTCCAACTGCATTATTATTTCCTTTCGCTGCCTTGGTGTAATATCCAAGTCTAAGAGGGTTTGCATATTCTTTCCTCTGTCATCTCTGAAGTAAAGTCCAAATGTTTTGGCCTTCTGAAAGAATTGTTGCAAGAAACGTCTAACCTCATTTTCTGTCGCCATCAAACTTATTTTTGCCGCAAATATAATATTAAAATTGGAAATTAGCAAATAAAAGTATTATAAATCAACGTTAAAGTTGAAATACTATCTATACGCAGAACATATTAATAATTCAATCCGAAAGCCCAAAGAGGTATAACATTTGCATACCCGCTCTCGATGTCATCCTTTACGATATAACCTTCTTCGGCGTTTTCTATCTGCTTCTGCCCTTTCTTCCTTCCGCCAATCTCGAAAGTCTTGCCGTTTATCTCAAAGTCAGAAATGGACCAACCTGTAACGTCATTCATCACCCTCATCTGGTTCATGAAGAACGTCTCCCTTACGTTTCCTATGTCAGCATGTTCAGGCGAAAGAGCGTATATAAGATTGGTGTTGTCGAGATACAGTTTCTCAACTTTTCCCAATCCACGAATCCCTCCAGTAGAGTTCCTTAGCAGGGTTATCATTCCGGCGCGTTCCATATAAACGAGATAATTGGGGATGTCGTTCCTGCTTATTCCAGTCGCTTCTGCCAACCTTTGCATTACAGGCTTGAATGGAACGCTCTTCGCCACGACCATCAAGAGGCTTTTCAGTTTCTTTCCCAAAGATATATTGGCCTGTAAGTGTGTTGGAATGTCAACCTCCATTGTCTGGTTGATGACTTGCAACAGCTCCATCTCGAATTCCTCATCACGTCCGAAAGGATAATATCCCCTGCGAAGATAATCCTTGAACAAAGGCAAAGGATGTTTCACGTCGGGCAATACGGCTTTATGGTTCAATATTTCATCCAAACTGCATACAGGTGCATTTATGCCGTGAAACAAATTCAGGTACTCACGGAACGACAACCCTTGCATCTCGCAAATCGGTAACCTCCGGCTCAAATCAGCCATTCCTTTGTATATGTCAAGTATGGACGACCCTGAGATGACTATCTGCAAATCCTCATAGCTATCATAAATCTGCTTCACCTCCCTCGACCAGCCTTCATATTTGTGTATCTCATCAATGAAAAGGTGCTTTCCTCCCATCTTGACAAAGTAATCTGCTAGGTCGACAAGGCTGTGTTCGGAAAAATATATGTGGTCGGCAGATACGTACAGTGTGTCAGAAGTATTCAAATTGAGCTTGATATGTTGTAAAATCATTGTCGACTTGCCAACACCTCTCGGTCCTACAATTCCGAACGCCCTTCCGTCCCATTTTATCCTTTCATACTTGTATCTGAGGAAGTCAGTAGGGGTGCTTTTCAGCTTCCTGTTGAAAAATTCATATAACCGTTCCATTCGTATCTTGCATTAGTTCTTAGCGCAAATATAAGAATTTTGCACAAAATAAATGCAATTTTACAATATAATCGTACTAAAATAATGCAAAAAATTGTCTGCCTATATGGAAAAACATCCATAAACATCTCTGTCTATACATTATTTTGAATATCCGAATCCGTTTATCAAAGACAAAAAAATAAAGGAAGGACAGCCGTTAAAAAACCATCCTTCCCGTTCAGTGTTAAAATTGTTCCTTGCTTACTTCCTGCCCGTTGTTATACCAATAAACGTTCAAGTTTTCCGTAATCATCCACTGGCAATTGTTCAACTTAAAGCCGTATTTATCCTCCAACGTTGACAGATATTCCTCGAAGTCGTCGTATTTCCCTGATTCTTCAACCTCGCCGTCCGTCAGCCTGATAATGTTCAAGGCACCGATGCAGAAGTCGAGGATTATAACATACCTTGGTTCCATTGTCTTTCTGTTCTTGTCAAGTGAATATTCGTCGCCATAGGATAGAGCCGTTTTACTTTTCCGTAGGCCGTCTGTTGGTTATTGGCATTAACGTTGACATTCAGTTTTACGCCATTGATTGTAATATTAAAGTAGTATCTAATCATTTTTGCTGTTGTCGTTTTATTGGTTTTTCTTGCTGTTATAACAAAAACAAGGATACGTAATTTTTGAGTTTCTGTAATATCACTCGTTGTCACATATCCCTGCATTTAAGAGAGTTCAGTCTTTCAGGTATTCAAGTGTTTACAAAAAATCGAAGTTTTACAGAATGTGATTTTCCGTTTATTTGTTTTTCTCCTGTAATTGTAATTTTTGTAAAGACTCAAATATCCCAAAATCAGACTGCTTGTTTCTTTAGCCATTGTCTTGCTCTTGTTTCATAATTTTCGCAATATTCCACGTTTTCGTCTATTACCGAAATGAGGTTGTCAAGATAAACGTTTTCTATTGTAATTCTGTTTTTGAGATTGTCGTCAGGAGTAAGGGTGATTGTAAATGTATCCGAGCCTTCATCATATTCTATTTTTACATATCCCGTCATCTTGAATCCCTGTACATGAAACTCCGTACCATTACTTAAAGTCCTTACCGAAGCGAAGCATATTCCCCAGCTTAAAGGGATTACACTGTGCTGGAATATTCTCCAAATGTATCTTGCTATTGAAGTTCTGTTTTCTGTTGTGTTCATAACCGTTGTTGTCTTTATTTTTATTGTTTTGAAATTGATGTTTTGTTGATTAAAATTACACTGAAAACCATCCGAATTATAAAAGACCGTCAAACGTATTGTAAAAGACCATGTTTTGCATTCCAATAGGCCATGTATTAGAGCCTCATTTGCCGTCTTTTGGTTTGACATTTGTCTTTTATGGTTAATTGGTTGGTATTCAGTGATATAAGAGAGTGTGATGTTCGATTAAGCCACATCCCCGTTCCTTTCATAATAGAGTTCTGCTGCTGCATCGTCACATATCATAGCGAAGTCATCAAGTCCGAGCAAAGGGTATTCCTCATGATAAAATGAATGCAGGTCAGTCGGTGTCAATGTAGGGTCTGAAATAAGCGAATCCCTTACCAATTCATACATTTCCTCATACTGTTCCCACCATACCAACTGGCAGTCATAGCCTTTCATCTGTCCCGGCTCATGAGGATATACCTTGGTGCAATGTGTGATTATGTACTCAATGAAGTCAAGGCATTTCATCAGGTCGTTCTTGTCGGTAAACTCGTTATCGGTATGTGGCTCGTAATAACCGCAGGAAACATTGATGCAGGAAACATTTAATCCGTTCTCCTTCAGTTGCTCAACGTCGGTCATCATTCCTTCTGTCGGTGTATAGCCAAACTTTTCAGGCGTTATGTCCTTAATGAAATCGTCCGAACAAATATCCATGAATCCGATTTGGGTTATTACATCAGAATTACCCCTTCTGTCCGGCTGTATTACAAAGCGGCAGTCGTTAAAGAAATCCATGTTTGCCTTTGAGCTTCCGATGCAACCAACTTCCTCACCTACAAAGAATGCAACTTTTATTTCGTTAAACTTCTGAAGGCATTGAAGGCACAGCCAAATTCCGTTTTTGTCATCAGCTCCCAATCCGCAAAAACTCCTTTCCTTGGGACTATAACCAAACAACAAGTCCTTGGTTTCAATTACCGTGAAGTCTGTAGGATGGTATTTCTGCACTTGGTCAAGATGTGCCACCATGCAGGGATATGTATCTGATGTTCCCTTCGTCATGTAGATGTTCCCCGTGTTCCAGTCGAGGTCTATCTTCACGTTTTGTATGTTCCTGTCAACCCACTTGCAGACGAAGGTTATTATCTTTCCCTCGTATCCTGACTTCGAGTGGATTTTATAAAGCTGTTTTAATAATTTGAAATCCATAATCTTTACGTTTTTTGTTTTGTTGTTGAATTTGATTTTGATTTAACTTGAAGAGAGATTAAAGGAGGAAGCCATGATATTCTTGTTTTGTTGTTTTTTCATCACAGTTTCCTCCCTTTTCAGTGTTATGCGGCCTTAAGTTCTATTTGACGATGTTCCGAGATATAACAATCCTCCGCCTTCTCCTTGCATTCTTCCGAACAATAGCAGCTACCTGTCACTTCCGATTCATGTCCGTCATCCTTAACAAACCATTCGCCGCACCAAGGACAACGGTCAACATCACTTTCGTGGTAGTACATTTCTTCGGAGTCTATCCATACAAATTCCCCAAGGTCGTCAACACTGCAACTGTATTCCCTTCCGTGGTACATTACAATCGTAGTATCGAAGTAACCGTAACATTCATGGAACTCGTCATAGCTTTCATCATCGTTCTCCTCATACCCGTCAATACTTCCGTCTGTGGTATCAAGCTCGTAGTCATAACCGCTCACCTCGTAGTTGTATGCTTTCCCTTCCGACATATCGTACCACTTGAAGGAGTCCTGGTAAGAAAGGGTGTCTTCAGTGCCCAAGTCGCAGTCAATGTAGAATTTCTTGTTCTCCAAAGAATTTCCATATATGTCAACAAAGCTCCTTGAATGGTGGCAGTCATATCCTACCTGTTTATAACCATCAATATAGCCCCCAATTATCAATGCGTTCACCAAGGCCCGTTTCAACATGTCGTCCTGATTGGTTGAGTATTGTCTTTCAGCCAGCCTCCAGATTCTTTCCGTTCCTTCCTCGTACACTTTGTTGAAGATTATGCACCTCGCTATGATTTTTCCATCTTCGTTCTTCAAATAGGCGGCACTTGCATCAACGGAGTCACGGTAAAAGTAATGGTATCCCTTGTCTGTCATGCAGCTGTAGAAGTCACCCTCGCATTCACCGGAGTCATAGATGTCGCTGAAATTGTCATCCACGAATAAACGGTTTTCCTTCGGTTGGGTTGAAAGGGAAAATGCCTGCCAGTCCTGTGTAAAGCATTCCTGTAAATAGATAATGACTGATTCGGGTAATGTCCTTCCGAAAGATGTTTCCATGATTAAATGCCTGATGAACTTCCCGGCTTTCATCTTGAACACCTTTCCTCCGTTGGCATGGTTTATGTACCTGCAAGACCTTGAATCACCGTCTTCACATATCCCGTTGTACTTGTCGGTTTCGTATTTGCCTGAACGGAAGGTATAGTTAATCAGGTTTACTTCATATTGTAAGCCATCATCCTCGCCTGAATCCATAATCTTCTCAAACATAATTTTCTTGAGGCCTGCCATGTTGGTGATATTGAGAAGCGAAAAATTGTTTGTCCGTATTGCATCATGTAGTAGCTTCCTGTCCTTTATGAAGTCGAGCAGGATTTTGTTCCTTCTGCTTGTTTTCCCGTTGTCATGCTCGATAAAGCCGAACCTGCAACAAAAGCCTTCGTATCCGTCAAAATTGTAGTATAACATAGTCGTTCTGTTTTTAATGGTTTAACTTGAATTTGATAAAACGAAAAAAGGCAGGACACTCCACCGTTCTTTTATTTTCAGTGAAATGCCCCGCCCTTTGATTAGTGGTAGGTAATAAATATCAGACAGCAATCATCAAGCTGCCCGAAACGTTTGAAGTCCTCTCGTATGGTGAAAAGTCAAATTCTGGATGGTCTGCCTTGAATTGGGTTGAGTTGAACGATAGCCTTGTGGTCGGAAGTTTTCTTGTCAACCTCATTGTTCCTGTATCCCAAGTTTTCACTCCCTTGCTTTCCATATCCTCCAAGATTTCTGACTTCAGGATTTTCAGTTTTTCCTCTACATCGTCCTTGGTCTGGATTAGTTGCCTGATGTAGTCCTCCTGTTCCCTGTACTTTTCGGGGATGGAATAAGGGTTTATGAACTGTTTTCCTTGCAGGTCTGTATCAAGAAGTTCCTTGCAGATGTCACTTGGTATCCTTTCCACCGGCATGATATTTCTTATGTGGTCGAATGTTCCGTCCTGCTTTGCCTTGTTACGGATATGGAGTATGAACAGATTACCGACCCTTGCATCCCTATTCTGTAACTCTAAGAAATAGGCATAGATTGATAACTGCCACCTTGCTTTCTCCAACTTCTCCGATGTCATTGTACCGTAAGTCTTGATGTCACCCAACGAGAAAGTATCATCGGAACTTCTGTAAACCTTGTCTATGTTGCTTGCCCAGTTCTCCCCATCAGTGACAGTGTATTCAGACCTTTCATGTACCAGTCCGTTTTCTTGGCACAAGCTGATATAATCCAAAACTTCCTGTGTCCCGTCGTTTATCCAAGAGCTGTCGAATGCTTCAATTGACTCATGAACTTCCATACCATACCTTGCTGCTTCTTGTAACATTCCTTCCGGTACATTGTCGAACTCATCAGGGAACAGTTGCCTTTGTAGCATCCCCGTAATTCCCGATAGCTGTCTGTTTCCCAACCAATACTCGTGACGCTCCTTGTTGAAAAGTACGTCGCTGTCTTTCAATTCAATTCTTGTCGTTTTCATTGTTATTGATTTTAGTTGTTGTTTTACTTGATTTTTCATTATTCATTATTCATTTTTAATTTAAATCTTATGCTGCCTTGAGTTGATTTTTCCTTTCGGTGAACAAAGCTTTTATTTCAACGTTACCTTCCACCTCGTTCCTATGTTGGTTGTAGAGTGAAAGAAGCGAGGCGTTGTCATTACAGGAAGATATTGCAGCCTTTATCCCTAAATACTTGTCAGTTGATTGTTGAGTTGTGGTGGTCGTATGTGAAGGAGTAGTAATCTTTGTCCTTCTTGTTGTTTGTTTCTTTTGCAAATTGTTCTCCGCCACAAGGTTCTCTTCATTTGACAAATCTTCCCCGGCATAGACATAAAGTCCCAATCCGAACATGGCCAAGTTTTTAACCAGACACCTCATTATAGCCTTGTTTATATCGAACATCGTAGCTGCTTGTACCGTTTTTTCTACGTAAGTTTTCTTATAGCTGTCGTAAACTTGGTAGGTGTATGGCTGTTCCTTCATCGCCTTGTTCTTTGCATCCATTACAGGTAGCCACATTTCGTAAGTCTGTCCATCTGCCGTAACCTCTGTATAAACCATTATTCCAATAGCAGGGTCGTTGAAATATGGCAGGTTTGTCGTCGGGTCTTTTATTATCCTGTATTCGGCGTTTGGATATGCCCTTTTGAATTCTGCCCAAGCGTTTGCCCAACTAAGGTAGCTTAACTTGTCGTTCTCCCGTCTTTCTAGTTTGTCGGATAGGTCTAGTGAATAAAGTGCGTCGAACATGGCTTTCCTTCTATCTTCTTCCGTTGCGTCCTTCGGTAATACTGGTCTTTCAAATCTTGTTTTGGTCATAATCGTTTTGTTTTAAAGTTGTGAATAATAATGTTTTGTTGTTGAATTAAGTCGAACCAAACAAAAAAGGAGGGACACACTTTCCTTGTCTTTCATTTGGTTGTGTATCTCTCCTCTTGTAAGTGGTTTTGTTTAGCCGTTCCTTAGCTAATGAACCAGGAATAGCCCTCAGTGTCATCCCCGTTTATCGCCTTCTGTATTCCTATCGCAAAGTCGGTGCAATTTTGGTTTCTCTCAAGCCACTTGTCTATATAGCTTTGTTTGACCGCTTCATTACCGAGTTGCATCAGGTTCCAGCAGGTAAAGTCGTCTCCGCTTGTTATTCCGAAGTCCGGGTTGGTAACGTAGTTCTTCACCATTGCATTGACAGCCGTATCTCCAACAATAAGCTGTGGCAGTTTTCTCTGTTCGTTCATGGGTAATGCTTGATATAATCTCATTCGTCCTATGATTTTACAAAACAACTCCTCTGGTATAGGTGTCGCTCTCAATCCTTCAAGCTGGTGCAAAGTCTCATCCATCCCAGGCTCGAAACCACCGAACAGCTCAAAGGTCTTCTGCATTATATCCGCCTCGGTCAAACATTCTATTGTACCGGAATATCCGTCACAGGTCAGCATTAAATTTGAGCATACCCTTACTTGCCAGCCTACGAACACCTTGAACTTCATCGCCGATTTCCTGCTGTATAACTTGTCCTCGTTGTACGCTCTCACTCCTCCAATACAAAGATGAACTGTCTGGCCGTTGATTGTCCTTGTAAGGTTAAGTACGTGACAGCAGAAAGCCATCCTTTGGTAGAATACGGTCTTCTCTTTTTCCGTAAGTTCGTATGCTTTCTTGTGCTGGGCAGATGGTATACGGCCAATAATCGGATGTGAAGCCCTTAACTCAACTGGCGTAAGCTCTCCGAATACATTGTTTGCCACCTTTGTAACAGCTGATATGAAGTTCTGGTGAGAGATTGTAAGGCTGTTGTCGCTGAACGTAGGTATGATGTTCCTTTCTGTCAGTTCTTCAAGCGATATTTCTTGTGTATTACTCTCGATGAAGTTAGGATGATTTTTACCTTTTGCTTCTCCGTCATTTGTTATAACCTCACCCTCGAATGGCATGGTTATCGTCTGTTGGTTGTTGTTTGTCTTCATTTTACTTGTGTTTTTGATTGTTGTTTACCCGATGTTGAAGAAATAAAGGACCGGACTTTGGGGCATTTTAATTGTTATTGCCTTATTATCCAGTCGATTTGCAGTTTGGTCATTGATTGAAATGATACTGCACGATGTCTTGTTCTTCTTTGTCTTTTCCATGTTCCAAAGATTTTAAACGATGAAAAACTAAGGAGGCTCCCGCGATTCCAATAGTTTCACGATTACCCCCTGTAATTTCTTTATCCCCTTCAAGAGCGTAGCAATGCCCTCAAGGAAATTAATCAGAACGTCGAGGTCTTTTTCCTTAAGCACTCTCAACGCTGTTTGTTCCGGCTACCGAGTCAGATGCTATGGTAGCCTTTTTGTTTTTACACTTGCCAATGAGATTTTTGCCCAAGTCAATGGCCTCGATTAAAGTCACGGTCACTACTAAAACTTTGTAACCTGTCCTTAAAATGTTCCTGATTTCCATAATTGTTTGTTGTTTAAAATGTTAATAATAATGTTTTCCTAATACACAATTAAGGCTTTCAGGGGTTTACAGACGGAAGAAAATTGAAAAAGGTGAAAAAGTGGAAGAATGAAAAAGTGAAAGGGAGAAAAAATAAAAAAGGCCGAAACACCATGTTCTTCACACAATATCCCGACCTTCGCTTTAGGTTCATCATACTTCCACAAAGATGCACTTAAGGCAAATAATTTCCGTATGGGTCGTCACCAAGGCCTTAAACTGACAACCTTTTCTTAGCTGCCTTTTCCACTGATTCTTCATCGTGGTGCCTCTTGCCTGATTGTTGTCCGACCTATGGATTCATATTTTTCTCTTTCCAAAGACCGAACGATAATCCGAACCAGCCGTTTTCTCTGACTGTCGGATAAGGGTGATATTTGTCGTATCGTAATCCCTCATTATTAAGGCTTTGGATGCTTTTCGTACTAACACATTCTAAAAGACGGCGAATCGCATTGCAAAACACAGTATATTGGGCAATGAGACATGGCATATTGCAAGCTAAAACATGGCCTTTTACAAAACGTTTGGTAAAAACGTGAATATCAATGGATTGCCTAAAAATGAATGTTGCGGTAGTTTCCGGGTAATACAAAGCCGTCGTAAAGACCTGTTCCAGACGCAAATTTAATAAAGCCTGAACACTGAAAAAACAAAATTTTACGTCCTAAAAACCGTAAAATCCTTATATTTGAAGAAAATAATCATCTATTTACGGGGCAACTTCACAAAAAATAGCTAAATTTGCCAACGGCTTCGGGGAGAAATCCGGGGTTTGCAGAAAGGCATTTGAGCTTTAGTTCTTTATTCTAAAATCGCCAAATTTAAGAATCACCAAAGAACACAAGTGAAGGATGCCCCTTTTGCTGTTTTCGTATATGAGCATGGACGGAAGTGAATTCTGCCCCTGTCGTCATATCGTAACGGCGTGGGGTGATTGTTTTCTTCCGTTCTTTTGGTGACAGTGTTTGGCGATACTGAGAATAAGAGAACGTGGGTGATAATCAAGTCCGCGCCTTTTCTGTATGTGCCAACATTGTCTAACCAACAGCTGAATTAGGCGGGCTTATAAGCATGAAAAAGAAACCTTGCACTTTTTATGGTAGAACTTATAAAATACGCATCTGCGAGTTTGTTGTGGGGTATCTTAATAGGTCTGCTTTGCCTTGCCATTTTCTTTATTATGGTAAAGGGCTGGTGGAAAGATGCCCATTTCACTTTTAAATCTTATATGACAGGTGCTGCGCTTGGAATAATCCTGATTTACCAATGCACTTTGTTGAGTGGCGCAGTCATGATAATAAATATGGCCGATGATTGTGAACCTGTCATTAGTTCTTATGTAAACCAATACGCCAATCAATCAGAACAAGTTTTATCCAAAGAAGAAACAGATAAGTTAATTAGTGATTTTGCAAAAAACAATCCTTTGGTTGCCAATCATATTGACACTTCAGAGTTACAGGATTGCACAGCAAAAGAAATCCCGTCTGTTATCATTTCACAAGTAAAAGGAAATATGGAATGGTTTATCTTCAGACGTGTTTTATGGAGTCTTGGATTTACTATGATAGCTGCAATATTGGTCATAAAAAGTATATCTCGCCAACAAAACAGAAGGCGTGAAGACATATCGAGAGACAGAAAGCATGTCAAACGTAACGAACATCCTCGAATAAATAGATACCGACGTTAAACTTATAAACTGAATAATCTAAAAAACATACAAATGAAAACAATAAGTTATTGCACCAGCAACCACATCCTTGTAGGATTGGGTGGAACGGGAGGAAAAATCCTTCGCGCTTTCAAGATGCGCTTCTTCGAAGAGTTCCATACAAAGGAGGAACGCGACAAGCAGCCTGTAGCACTTTTATACGTTGACTCAACGGACGAAATGATGTCAAAAGACGGTAAAGCCCGTGCAGACTTCCGTGTAATGGGGCAGGACGCGTCCTTCACAAACAATGAGTTCTTAAACATAAAGGCTGTCGATGTAGAGTACATTTTAGACCATATCAACAACTATCCGTCAGTAAAAGGAATTGTTGACAATGTATCTGCTGTCAAGAGTGCGATAGGTTCACTTGGCCAGGCAGCAGGTCAGAAGCGAAGAGCCGGACGTTTGCTTTTTGCGGCAAATGCGGTTGGTTTTGTAAACAGTCTTCGTGATGCCTATGCTCGTTGTGAAAGGATTTCTGGCAATTCAAACACCAACAACATTCATATTTTCGCAGGTTTGGCTGGTGGAACTGGCTCCGGGTCTATTATTGACGTAGTGCTGCAATCAAGAAAGGCTTTCCCTGATGCTAAAATATCAGTGTACGCTATGATTCCGGAAATGAACCTGCCAAAGGCTGATATGGACCAAGGGCGGTATTATCAAAACGGTTATGCGGCCATGAACGAACTAAATGCTTTGCAAACTGGTCGTTGGACTCCACAGGATGTTACGGGCAGAGGTAGACTTAATCTTTATAATGACCGTGTAAAAGGTGTAGCAGATGGATTAACCGTTTACAGCAACGTCAATGAGAATGGGCTTACAATAAACTCTTTGCAAGAGTTGCCTAAGATAGTGAGCGATTTCTTATTTGCTCGCATATTCTTCATAAAAGAGGATGACCAGGTTAATAGTGATATTATACGCGCCTGGAACTTCGAGAACATGGATGATTTTGCCTTGGAATATGATGAAACAGCAAATCCAGGAGCAGATGGCCGCATACCTGTAGCCCGTACAAAGAAAATAAATTCATTTGGGATAAAACGTGTTGTATATCCCGAATTACGCGTGTTGAAGCACATTACTTATACGGTTGGAGAAAGTGTGCTGTATCAGTTCAAGTACAACAACTGGCGTGAGAACCAAGGGTTTGTAGACGAAGAAAAGAACAAAGATTACCGCAAAGAATATTTGAACAAAGATAAACTGTCAGCTTGGATGTTGGACGAAGACCATCTGACGCTTAATACCAAAATCTTAGAGTCTGACAAGGATGAAAAGACATTCAAAGAATATTGGCATGAAAAAATACTCGGATATGCCGAAGAAGCTAAAAATTCCAAAGACTCGTTGAACGAGTTAGATGATATTCTGTCAGCATTCTATGTTGACCGTTTCAGGGATGAAGGTGTTGAAAAATACTTCCAAGGAAAAGAACGCATAATACCCGAAATGGCTCGTGAAATAAGGCACAATATCGAGTCTGAACTTTATGAGAAGTGGAAACAGGGTGATGTCTCAATCGTTGAATTGCAGAAAGTGTCAAAGCTGATATTGGAGAAAATGGACGAAATCCGAAAAGAGCTTGAGACTGCCAGCAACGAAGAAAAAGAAAATTATAATGCCATAGATAAAGAACGTAGTGGAAATATCTATGACAAGAACCACCAAGGGATGTTCCAAAAGATATTGAAAGGCAATGACCTTTTCAACCGTCATAAAATGACATTGGAAGACCTTTATATATCTAAGACAGAGATTGTTGCATTAGAGTTCGCAAAAAAACTTGCGGCAAAATTACTCATGGAAATGGGTAAAATGGACATAGACATATCCGCTTTCGGGCAAAAAATCAGTGACGCTATTGCAGAGACAGAGAAACTTATTGTAGCTCAACGTAAGATAAACAAAGGCTTGGAAGACATGAAAGGAGCTATTATCGAGGTAAGCGAAGATGAAACAATGGAGACCTTTGAAACGGAGCTGAAGACAGACAAAATAGAAATGCCCAACATCGCTCGTAAAATGCGTGACAAGATACTGGAGAATTTAGAATTTTACAACTTTGGTCGTTTAGCAGAAGAAATAAGTGTTGATAAAATTAAGGATGCATTCGATGTTGAATTAACCCACCTTGTAGAAACTAAACATAACGAAAAAGCTGATAGCGAAAAGAAAGTTCTTGGGTTAAATATTTTAACCCAACTTAGACAGAAACTAAAGACCGATGATGACATAAAAGCATTTGCAACAAAAATTATCGGACAGAGCGGCATGTACCTTAAATTAAGCAATGACCAAATACAGTTGCACTTACGTAACAACGAAGGGAATCTTAGTCCAACAAATCCTGCAAGCATCAACAAGAAAGCTATACTTATTTCCATTCCATCGCCTGATGACAATTCAGGTTTGAAAGGTTTTGCAGACAAGCTGGAAGATGCTTTTAAGAACTCAATAAACCAAAGCACAGCTCGCACCACTATTACTGTAAACCGCAAAAGTCCTCGTAAGGACGAGCTATCAATATTGACAGTAGGTTACTGTTTCCCAATGAGAGCCATCGACTGGCTTTCATCATATAAGGTACGCTATGAAGATTTTCTGCATACAGGTAATCCCGCTACAGATGCGGGCAATGCAATCTTGCTTCACAGTGAAGGGGACGGTACACAGTTTCCATCGCTTTTTGCCGTAGATAACGCCGAGGAAATTGCAGCAAAACAAGCACACGTGATGCAAACTGCTCAACAAACTATAACAACAGAAATGGGAACGCAACAAGGTAGTGTACCACCACCAATGCCTGGCAGTGAAATTCCTATGCCTCCACCAATAGCGCAACAACCGGAAATAAAACTATATATGGCAGTTGCCGGGAAACAATACGGGCCTTACACATACGACCAGTGTAAACAAATGGTGAAAGGAGGACAATTAACCAAGCAAAGTATTGTGTGGATGGAAGGTATGAATAATTGGGCACCAGCAAATCAAGTAAATGAGTTGCAAGAATTGTTTGCTCCTCCTGTCATTCCTGGAATGCCTCCAATTCCACCCACAACAGGTGGCCCGACTCCTCCACCAATGATGTGATAAAATAAAGAATGACATTAATTAAATTATAAAAATAGACAGAAATGACTGAAAGAAGAAATAGAACGCATACTTCCAATTATGAGTATGGTATTTGCACGAATACAGGGAAGTGCAAATTGGCTGATTCAAAAAAGAAGCAAAAAGTTTTTGTTCGTAAAGACGATGACTTTAAATGCGAAGAATGTGGTGAAAAACTAACTAAAGTTTCACCACCAAATAGCAAAAAGGCAGTCATAATTGTAATTGCAGCTATTGTAATAATTGGGGGCGGCATAGCGTTGTTTTTCACTTCCGGAGATTCTTCAGCTCCCAAGCAGCAGCCTGTTGCAGACTCAGCTGCTGTGGTAAGCCAAACGGATACAGCAACCATTCAAAAACAAACGAAAACAACCGTTGTGTCAGAAGAGAAACCGGTAGTTGAAAATACTGCATCGACACAGCCTAAACAAGAGGTTGCTACTAAGCTAGCAGCAAGGCCAAATACCGGAGCCGCCACAAGTAATGGTACAAGGTTGAAATGTGGAAAGTATGAAGGCCCAATGTCTGGTGGAAAACCTGATGGTATCGGTGGAACAATCACTGTGACAAGCTCATACACCATTGACCTGAAAGATGGGAATGGCGGGAAAGTTACATTGGAGGCTGGAGACCGCATCTCAAACACAAAGTTCAAAAATGGAATACTTCAGCAAGGACAACTTATCCGCAGCAACGGTGAACGGAAATTCATGTCTGGACTTTCTGAACGACTTTAATATAGTATGACAATGAAACCGGCACATTACAAACTTTATTTTTGCTTGGCATTGCTTTTTGCCGTTCCGTGGCCATTGATGGCACAGCATAATCGTTATCAATCAGATTTGTTGGCACAGATGGCTGATGCTTTGCAGATGCGAGCCACATTAGATACTCTTGGCGATGGTGTTCATATCGCTCAAATTGCATATAATGACAAGCCTCTTTGTGTAATAGTGAAGGACAAGGAGGTCGAACACATAGGTTATGCCATTTTTCCAAAAGGAATGAGGGAAGGTGCGCCGTCACCAGTCTATAACTTCTTGGAAAGATATGCCTTGCAAGCATCATTGCCATTAAAGAGGACAAAGACGGTGGGACGCCAAATGTATGAGGATGAAGTTACTTTCACAAAAGGCAACATTAACACATTATTGACGTTGTGGGGCAAAGAGAATCTGGAGTTTTCTTTAGAGAACCTGCAACACCGTATATGTAGGGCGACATGGACACAAAACGGGAATGTCTTATGTTCTGTCAGTTTTCCTGTGAACTACAATCTTTATCATGGCACAGACTTGGTTGAAAACCAAAGGCGGTTGATTGAAGATTTACAGCGTGCTTCGGTCACTTCAACAAGTACGGATGAGCCTGTCACCAAAGAGCAGTTGGCCAAAATAATCGAACCTAATTATTTTCTCCTAAAGGGAGACAGCATGTATGTAGCTTCCCTGAACAGCGACAAATATTACGTAGAGGGGAAAAACGATGAATTTAGCTTACTTTTTTCAGACAGACATCCTGTTGAAAGTTTTGCCAACTTGCTAATGACAAACAGCATCAGCAACAACATCCAAGCCTCTATAAAGCTGGTTTTGTATGACTTCAAAAGCGAAACCATAAATGTCCCGTTGGTGAATATGCTCAACTACTTCAAGGCGAAAGGATGCAAGGCTTATTTCGGCGTAATCCGTAGCGAGCAAGAACAACATACGGCTGAATTGTTGTTGCTGAACAGGGAAGAAGGGTATTGCCATACCTTGAAGCTGAATTTCAGCACGTCAAATGTTACTTCACGTAGTGGTACAATTTCAGGACGCATGAACTGTTATGTGCCAATATCGAAAATTAAGTTTTTGTTTGATGAAAAGAAAAAGTAATCATGAAACATATCCATATCTTGCTTTGCTGCATGATGGCTATTGCTGTTCCTTGTTCGGCACAAAATGCCACCTCAAAGGATTTCAACGCAATCAAGCGTTCGGCTGAGTATTTCTATTATGACGTGACGATGGACAAAGAAGATGCGGCCAAAAACGCAGCAAAGGTGAACTTGGCACAACTGATTAACGACTATTGTGAAAACAAAGGCATCAAGACGGAGAAAGTGTCGGCTGACAATTTGCGGAATGTTACCTATCTGCAAAGGAACACTTATGGCATGTTCAGGGTGTTGGCGTATGTCAAGAAAAGTGATTACGTGAAGGATTGCACATCGGTCGAAACAGCCAAACAAACAGACGTAAGCACCACCGATGGAAATAAGCCCGAAACAGAAGCCACGGAGACTACTGTCGAAATAAACGTTCCAAAACGTAATGTGCCTTCTCCCGAAGCCGCAGCCTTGTCGAAAGATACGGCTTCTATGTCTTTGACCAAATGGCAACAAGATGCAATAGCGACGCTTTGCAAGATTTCAAACGCTGAAGAATTTGTGCAGAAACTGATAGATTTGCAGAACCAATATAAGGTAAAGCGTTTCGGAATACAAGAGGGTTGCGGGGATGAGGCAAATAGTTTCTTTGCGCTATACGACTCGAACAAAACGGTGGTAGCCTTGCTTGGTCCTGGCGCAGACAACCGTTATGACTTCCTGGCAGGTGAAAAAGTGGACTTAAATTCTTATACGGCCAAAGGTATGAAGGTAATATGGTTTCAACTTTCTAAATAAAGAAAAGTTATGAAAAAGATACAAATTGTTATAACAATGTTGCTGGCTTCCCTCACAGTATGCGCCCAACAGGTAACGTTTGAATTTTCAGACGGAATAGACGAAGGTCAGCTTAAAACCAAGATGGAGCGGCAGATGTCAGTTTTACTTACCGCAATAAATGCGGCCAACACCGCCAATGGAGACATAAATTTTTCAGGTATCGATATTACAGACGATGCTTCGGGAAGCCTGACAATGACATGGGAGCAAGTGCATTTCTTTACCGAGGATGATGACATCGTTGACCACTGCGTTGGGTTGCCAGGCAAATCTGGAGGCTTCAGGGTGCGCAACATCGGGGTTATCATGAACCCCAAACCCGATTCTGGCTACGATGGAGAGAAACGGCGTGAAATATACATCGACTTTGACGCACAAGGAAAGATTGTTGACTTCAACTTCACGTTGGGTATGAATATGTATACTGAAATCCTGAAAAAAGGTGAAGAGCTCGGTGACTTAGACCGCAGGATGCAGATTATTGACTGGTGCGAGCATTTTGCAAAGGCTTATTGTGACAAAAACATGAATTTCATGCAAACCGTTTTCAGTGACGATGCAATCATCATTACAGGGAAAATGACAATGCAACGTGTAAAGACGGACATGGGCATGAAAAACCAAGCCAAAGTGAAATACGTCCAGCAGACCAAGGCTGAGTACCTGACAAACCTCGCAAGAGTATTCAAGTCAAACAGCTACATAAATGTGAAGTTTGACGATTATACGGTGGTAAGACATGGTGCAAAGCCAAATTACTATGGTGTAACACTCAAACAGAAATGGCACACAGCACGATACAGTGACGAGGGAATAGTGTTCCTGATATGGGATTTCACCAACGAGGACGCACCACGTATTTTGGTACGCACATGGCAACCGACAACCGAAGAGGCATTTAAGATGGGAGACTTCAAGTTGCCTTGACAACGGATTTGCAATATGTGGTTTTTCGTATTGTAAAAGGGCACAAATGAAGAAACAAAAGATGCCCTTTTGCAAACCAATATGCCACTTTTTACAAAGAAAAAGAAATCACACTGATAATCAATGAAATAGCATTGTGCAAAAAAAAGAATTATTATGAAAAAAGTTATAGCAATAGTCATAACGTTGTTTTGTGTCATTAGCTTGTCAGCACAAGACTCGCTAAAGGTCAAGAGCTTTGAGTTAGACCCAACAGACCTGACAGCCCAGCAACGTAATGTCAAGGATGGGAATGGAGATATTTGCGCTTTGGTGAAAGTGCAGATGGTGGATAAAGAAGTGAAGTTTGAGGGAGACATCATCGGGCAGAGTGAGCAACAGAAGAACGAGTATTACGTTTTCCTCATCAACGGGACACAACGTCTGAAAGTAGTGTCTCAAAAAGCATTGCCATTGGAGATTGAGTTTTCCGACTATGGCATTGATGAGTTGAAGGGAGGAAGCACGTATGTGCTGAAAATTGTGTGGTCAGAAAAGGCTCCTGGTGTAAGTTTCCATGTTGGAATTCCCAATGTGGCAATCACGGTGGAAGGCAAAACATACACAACTGATGAAATGGGCGACTTGGACTTGCCACTGGCAAATGGTAAATATTCTTATGCTGTGGAGAAAGACAATTACGTGACCGTTTTTGACACTTTGACGATTGACCGGTTGCCTGTCATTAAAAACATTACTTTGCAGACAGACAGCAGGTTGAAAGACAAAGGATTGCTTACGCTGACATATCCGTTGAAGGCGGAGTTTACTGTAGAACCGACATCCGATGCTTCCTCGAAGCCTGCAAAGAAGAAGGTCGTGACTGGTGAAGCGTTGGCTCTTAACGGAGATTATCAGGTAAGTTTCAAAAAGAAAAAATATGTGCCTGAAACTATAAGTGTCACAGTAAAACAAGGACAGATTGTAAACAAGAGCTTCAATCCAGCATTGGAGGCAGACCAATATTTCAAGTCTGGTGACTATAAAAAAGCGTTTAAAGAGTATAATAAATTAGCCAAAAGTAATGACGACTTGGCCTTGCTGCGGTTGGGAAGCTGTTACATGGACGGAAAGGGTGTACCTGCAAATCGCGAGCTTGCAATATCCTGTTGGCGCAAAGCTGCCACACAAGGGAACATGCGGGCTTACCAATATCTGTGTGACAGCGAACCTACAATGCAAGGGAAATTGGTTTGGCTGGCACAAGCTGCATCAAAAGGTGACGAAAACTCTATAATGCAGTTGGTTAAGCACTACAAAGAGCACAAGGAGTGGAAAGAAGTTAAACGTTGGTTGGACGATGCTTTTGCTTTGGGAGAACCTTCTGCTGACGCTTATTATGAAATGGGCGAACTTTATTATCGTGGTGACCGTAGTGTGAAACAGAACTTCTCAAGGGCATACAAGTATTTTGCAAACGCAGCGTCACAAGGAAATACTGTCGCAAAAGAAAGGATGATAGATTACACTTACTTGGGGCTTGACGGACAAAAAACAGACCCACAAAGGGCCATATCCGATTATCTGCAACTGGAACAACTTTCCGATGACGGCAATTATAAAGTTGGAATGTATTATTATGATGCTCAAAAAATCGACTCTGCACACTTTTATCTGTCAAAACTAAGTGTTGACAAGATTAGCGATGTGCCTTATACGGGAAATGCCAGAGAAGTTTTTGAACAGATTGGCAATTCATTTTGGATGAGCAAAGATTATGGTGTCGCAGTATTCTATTATCGGTTGTATGAAAAAATAGGAGGTTCAAATATTAACGTACTCAACAAATTGGGAGATGCGTACAGACTGGGACAAGGTATTACAAAGAACGTTTCTTTGGCATATTCATTTTATAAAAAATCAAGTGAACAAGATGACAAGGAAGGTTACTGTATGCTGGGACTCTGTTATGAAAAAGGATATGGTGTTGGGAAAAACTTAACTGAGGCCGTTAGATTATATACAATAGCTGATGAGAAAGGCTCTCCAAGGGCTGCTGCATACTTAGGCACGATGTATTATCAAGGCTTAGGTGGATTAACTAAAGACAGGGAAAAAGCTGTAAGGCTATGGACTAAAGCAGGTAATGCGAATATTAAAGCTGCAATTAACAACTTAATCAACTATTATAAGTTTAAGCGCAACCAATCTATGGTTTCTTATTGGACCAATAAAAAAAATAGCTTGTAAAACGAATAATGTATAAAAAGAGAATTGTCACTTTAATATTGAGTTTCACCACGCTGTTTATTGGTGGTGGACTTTATCTTATGTGCCGAAGTGAATGTTTGGTTATGTTTGATTGGTGCAAAGCCATAGGCATTTATCCTTTTATACAACAGCTTCGTCCGCATGGGAACTTTGACAGTTGGGTGGTTTATTCTTTACCTGATGGGCTGTGGCTTTTCTCTTACATCATATTGATGGGGGCTATATGGGCATTTGATATGCGTAAAAGCCTTTTATGCTCTGCTCCGTTGATTGTAATTGCCATTGGTTCTGAATTATTACAATTTCCACACATAGTACGTGGAACATTCGACATAATTGATTTGTTGTGCTATATTGCAGGAAGCGTAATCGGTATTTTTTATATCAAAACACTTAATAAAACCATTGATTATGAAAACAAAAAATCTATTTAAAATTGCCATTTCTATGGTATGTTTTGCATTTTTCCTCTTGTTGGCAGGAGGTTCAGACAGCAGTTCCAGCCCTTCTTCAAGTCCAAGTGATTCGTATGAAGAGCCTGTGACAGAACCTGAAGCAACTCCTGATTCAGAGGAAGAAAAAGAGCAAGAAGAATTTGTCCCTGTGAATGAAGAAGAAGACATGACACCCGAAAGTGAAGAGTTTATACCACAAGAGAATGAAACTGTGGAATAGTTCTTTGTTAAAAAGACGTAACTAAGTAGTTGAAGACTTTTCCTTTTTTATTCAACATCATTTAAAACGCACTAAGATTAAATTCTTGGTGCGTTTTTCTTTTTGTTTATATCCGCCTTCTCAAAAGTTCAAAATTTTCCTCCGACACCTTCAAGCCTTGACTGATGAGGATGCCCAAATGTGCCCTGAAACACTTAAAACGCGCTTCACAATCATCTAAAATAATCAATGAGAGCTGACATAAAGCGTCTGAAAGTGATAAAACGCGCCTATGGAAGCCTCAAAACCTGATTAGTGAATAAGATAAAAATTAAAATTTATGATAATCAAATTCTTAAACAGATTATTCTCTGACGAAGTACAACATTCAGGGAATCATCAGGACTGTGTTTCTCCTGATGTAACCGCAAGAAAAGCAAACACAGTAATAGTGCCAGACAAGTTCAAGGAAGATATAGACACGCTTGAAACTTACATCGGCAGAAGACTCGAAACCGGACTCTGCATCAAGGTTGACCTGTCAGAACTTCTTTCAGTCATACCGAGAGCAAGGAAACGGACAGACGCATACAAAACGTTGGTGCAGTACCTTAAGGAAGAATTAGGCATAACTTTGATAATCAGCTCAAAAAAGCAGAAAGGAGGAAACGATGAAAGATAAGAAAATAAGAAACGGGACGGCAACCAAAACAATAGAAAACGGCCATTATGCAAAGAAGGAATTTACAGACAATGAAGGCTTGGATAAAAAGAGAACCTATAACCCGAAAATCAACATGAACTATAAAGGACTAAGGTTTATAAATACAAGAAATAAAAATCTAAAAACAATATGATAATAAAAAGGAAGAACGACAATAAAGTAAGAGTTATAATGAGCAACGGCGACATTATGGAAGTAAAGTACAAGTCGGAGTTGCTGAGCCATATAATAGAAGGTCTAAAAGCGATGGAGAGCGAACATTTGGACATAGACCCGGAATGTTTCACAGAGGATAACGTATGGTCTTTGTATGAGTTCCTTTTGATGAGACACAAGGATGACTGGATTGTGATTGATGACATGAAGGATGACGGTTGTGAAGATAAGTATGGCACGGAGGAAAACTTTTACAAGGAAGAAGAGGTGTATTCTTATGAAGAGGAGCAGATTCACAATGACGATAAAGCTGAAATCTGAAAAGAAACTACAAAATAATTTAAACATTAAATTACAAATATGAGCAAGAAAGTGTTTTTGGTTGGCAAGGTTCACGAGGTTGAGCCTGCCACGATTAAGATTGTACAATTTGGTATTCAGTGCGCTTTGGATAGGTTGACTGGTGAGCACAAAGTCGAACTTGCGGCTAATATGGTTTCAGAAGATGAAATTGAGTTCACGTTCAGCCGCACTTCATTGCAGAAACTCGTAGAGCCTGAAATGATTAACATCGCGGATGCTTGGATTATAACAGGTGAAGGGTTGGACGGTTTCAGGATGGCCGAGCCTTTGATAAGCATCCCTTATGGCAGTTGTTTCAACAGCTTCATCGAACAAACGGAGTTCATTGACTGCTACAAGAAGTCTGCAAGGGGATTGGGAGCAAGCAGGATGAAGGACATCAAACTGGAGATTACGCCCGAATATGCGAAGTTGAAGCTGGCATATTAAAACCGTAACGACACAAAGCAATTCAAGCCGCTAGGAAACATAAAACCTGGCGGCATTTCTTTTTTCATGCAGTTTTATGTCTAAAAACAGCGTAAAATGACAAAAAAGGAGGTTGAAAAGGTGTCAAAATCTTACTTGTGTGATAAAAGAAAGATTTTTATGAACACTTACAAAAATTTTAAGAGTATGACAAAAATTAGTTTATTACAACGCATTAACCACACAAAGTCAAACCTTTGTTATGCAACGGTTGATGACGTAGTGAAAATCATCAGGGAAGGGAATGTCCTGATGAATGACAATGAGTTTGGAGATTACACATTGAGACAGGCCATAGAGCATATCCGAAGCCTGAAAACACATGCAGAGCAGCAGCAATGGAAATTGAGATTGTTGCCTGCTGTGGCTTACAACGGTACATTCTCCGAAGTAAATAGGAACGGACTTATTCAATACTCTGACATCACAGCCTTGGACTTTGACAACATTCACAGCAATGACGAGATGTGCCATTTATGGAGAAGACTTGTAAAGACTCCTTGTGTCTATTGTGTATTCGTTACACCGAGCGGAGATGGGCTGAAGGCTTTGGTTCTTCACGACAACACAGACCCGGCAATGCATGGAGACTTGTACAACCAGTTATTGGATAGGTTCAACATTGTAAACCCTGACACGAGTTGTAGAGACCTGGCAAGAAGAAACTACCTTAGCTACGACCCGAACATATGGGTGAATCCCAATCCCGTGCCTTACCATTACGTACCGACAATAAAACCGACAATCCAAGTACAGCAAGTAAGGCAAGCACAACCTCAGAATCATTATGCTCAAACAGGAAAGACAATATCTGACAGGAGCATAATAAGCATAATGAACTCGGTATGGAAAAAGAACAATCCCGAATATTGGCAGGAAGGACACAGGGCTTGCAGTATATTCAAGTTGGCCTGTTGGTTCTGTAAGTGGGGAGTTGACGAGGACTTGGCATTGGAGTATTTCATTGGTGGCTGGGAAAGTGATACCATGACAGAAGATGAAATATCAGGTCATGTAACTAATGCCTATAAAACAGAGAAAGACAACTTTGGAACAGTTGAATTCACGTTTTACAAATAACATTACAAAAACACTGCAAAGGATGAAACTCAAAGTAAACCGAAGGCAAGTATGTTATGTAATGGTAAAAATTATAGGATAACCAACTCATGCGGCGTTGGCCTACATCTGACGAAAGAGAAAAGAAGTGCAGGATTTTTTCCTTAAATCAGGGGTGATACTTATATATGTATCATATTGAAAGAAAAAAGGTTGCATACTGTTAACCATGAAGTGACTAAGGTGCAGCTTTTTTAATTGAATACCGGTTGATACTTAAATACAATGAAATCCAATGGTAAAACAGTTGCATCCTGTTAACTTTGATATAACAAATGTGCAGCTTTTTTATGGATGGAATTTTAAGCCACAATATTCTTTTCTTTCGTTTGAAGTAGGCTTGCGCCGCATGAGCAAATGAATAATAAAAGTAACTATACAATGCGTTCCGTTAACCTTGTAAATATTGGTGGAACGTACAACAATAACAATTTAAAAGATAGAAAAATGGAAAAATATGATATGCCCAAAGGTTGCAGGTACATGAGTGAAGACCCAGACCTTCTTACTTACCTGGGACATTTCAACAAGTTCATACTCAACAAGACCGTTACAGGCTGTGGAGGAACTTCGCTGTTCTTAAATTCAAGTATCGACGTAGTAATAATATCCCCACGCTTGCAGGCGCTGAAGGACAAACACGAACAACATCCCGACACATTCCTGTTCCATTCACCCTATACAAACAACGGGAAAAGGGCGGCAGACATAAAGAGGCTGATGTCGGATTTGAACAATTATATCAATAATCCTTTCAGCGTATATAACAAAGCCAAGATTCTCGTAACACTGGATTCATGCGACAAGGTGATAGATGTGCTGAAAGGTTACGGCGTTATAGACAGTTTCCTTTTCGTGGTTGACGAGTTCCAGTGCCTCATGGGTGACGCCACTTTCAAGGGTACGACAGACATGAACTTCCTCATCCGGCTTGACAACGAGGCTAAAAATATCTGCTACCTCTCAGCGACACCCATACAAGACATGTTCCTTGACTTTGTTCCACAATTTAAGGGCCTTCCGTACATAAAGCTCGAATGGGATAAAAGCGTGCTTGAAGAACCAAACGTAAGGGAGATACAAATGAAGAAGGACGAGAGCGCGGAGAAAATCTGTAGTAATATAATTCGTGACTTTAGGGCTAACGGTTATTTTGCAAGGAAAGTGGTAGACGGACAAGTGGTTTATTCAACCGAGGCCTGCATATTCCTTAATGAAGTAAGGTCAATAATAAACATAATCGTGAAGAACAACCTTAAGCCCGACGAGGTTACGATATTGTGCTCCGACGGTAAGGTATCAGGATTACCAAAGGGCTTCAAGACAGGTGGACTATGTACGGACAGGGACAATCCACGGAACAAGACATTCACGTTCTGCACCAAGGCGTCGTTCGAGGGAGTCGACTTTTATTCAACAAACGCCATGACCTACGTATTCATAAATGCCGGGAAGGAGTGGCAGACCTTGGACATAATGCTCGACATACCCCAGATACTCGGTAGGCAGAGGCTCGACATAAACCCTTTCCGACACGATGCGGTCATATATTACAAGACAAAGCCCTACTGCATGACCATAACGGAGTTCAAGGCACAGCAAACGGCGATGGAATACAAGTCAAGCCAAATAATCACACTATACGACATGGCAACCCCTGAAATGAAGGCAATACTTTTGGAGGCGTTCCGTGACAGGGCTGAAGATAAAAAATTCGTTGACGATTATGTTGACGTGTTGCAGGTAAACGGAAGGCAGACACTCGGGATAAACACTCTCGTACAGATGGCGATGTGGAACAAATGGCAGCAGCGCACTCACTATTACTCACATTCCTGCCAGCTGACTACAAGCATACAGTCCGCCATAAGCATGAACGTAAAGCCGCAGAAGGTAAAGGACTTTGAACAACAATACTACTCTGCAAGCGATAAGGATAGGCTAAAGATATATTCCGACTTCCGAAATTCACATTCACGATACGACCCATTCATCCTGCAAAACCCGTTCATCGACATACGCTTTCATGATTGGTACGGCAAATTAGGCTACAATGAACTTAAACGCCTTAACTTTGATGAACAGAAAGTTGAGCAGGAATACAACAGTTTTTGTAATCATGAGCCGATAATACGGAAGTGCAGGGAAGCGTTCACGGTCGGCAGTTTTTACACTAAGCCCGAGGTTAAGAAAACCCTACAGCAAATATATGACAGTCTCGGCCTAATCGGAAAGAAAGCAAAGACGACCGAACTCTCACAATATATGTCAGTCCGTGAATGTATGATTACCTGTGCTGACGGCAAGAGACGTGAATGTTACGAAATACTGCCGTAATTTAACCGTGTTGTAAAAGGCCGTAAACCGCCTTGTAAAAGACCGCAAATTGCCCTCCGTTTGACCGCCTTTCACCGTACAATATGCCGTATATTGCAAAATCAGGGGTGTAAACTACCAGTCTTATATAATCCATATATAATTTTATATCGGTAAAACACTGTATAACAATGCATTAAGTCGGGAAGTAAAGACAGATAACATTGACACTTTACACCATATTTACACTCCCTCTGAATGACAGTTTACACCCCATGAGAAACAAGTCTACACCCACAAAAAGGACATGAAAAAGCCACCCCGAAGGGTGGCAATTATTTTTGTCCCTAATCAATCCATGTTGTCATTGTGCCTTTCACTGACTTTTTTATGTTAAGGAATACTTAGTAATCGGCAGCTATAGTAAGGGGAAGAAGCATCTATAAAAATTGCCATAATAGGAATAACGTAACAGGTATAGGACTGGGTGATATGACAAGACACACCCACCCTTGATAATATATGTTATATGTTAAAACGCTGATTCCAAGATAGTTACGCCGTGACATTTTTACAATATGTTATTTTTTAGTGTAAAAATGGTTTTGCGATTGTCATAGTTGTAAATGAATAAACGCATTGATTCTTCCGGTGCAAATTTCCGACCTTGGGATATTGGCGGTTATGGATTTAATACAAATCTTGTTTTCTCATTTTTTAATTTCCTGAAAAATGTGTTTCGTATAAAATCTTTTTATATATTTGTGGCTGTTTTTAAAAATTAAAATTATGACAGAAAAACTCATCACAGATATAGCACCAGTAGTAGTTGACAAAATGGACATAGGCAAGTTGTTCAGTAAAAAGGGAGCTGCTGTAATTGGAACATGCTTACTCTTATTATTAGGTGTTGACTACGTGTTAATGCTCATCCGCACAAGTGGGGAAAAAGATGTTAAACGGCTTGAACATGAAAACAGAATGACCGAACAGGAAGCTGACCACAAAAACAGGATGGATGAAATACAGGCTAAAAAAGGAACCGTGCCAAATACAGAGAAAAAACTTAAGAATAATGATGCCGGATGTGACCTGGAAGAATATACGCCTGCCCAATGGGAAAACTTTGACGATGCCGTGTACAAACATGAAGGAGGACATTCGGAAATGCTGTTCGGCAACTTCATCAAGAAAGGCGGCATACACCTGATTGGCGGTCCGAAAAGCTCAGGCAAGACGATTGTCGTGACTACCATAGCCGAGGGTATTTCCAGTGGCAAGGCTTGCAGCAGCTGGGTTGAAGGTAAAAAATGTACGTCAAGTGGTCAAGCGGGACAAAAAGTGTTTATATATGACCTCGAAATGGAGGAGGATGCACTGAAGGACCGTAACGGCAGGTGTGGGCATAAATTTCCCGGTGTAAAGCGGTGTAAAAACAATGCGTTTACCGTTAATACATGGCTCAAGGACGTAGGCTCCGTCATAAGCAATGAGGCTGAAGACATGACGGTAATCCTTGATAATGTCACAAGGTTAAATACCAATATGACCCAACCGGTTACGGCAAGAAAACTATTTGACGGCATAAAGAACTTGCAAAATAAAGCCAAGCAAAACGGTTTTGTGGTAACATTCATTCTTGTCTGCCACTTGGGTAACGACAGGCAGCCATACACCCCCATAACGCTTAAGGATTTTGCCGTTGCGGACAGTCTTACGACAGGTATGGATAGCATAACGGCCATTTCTCCTTCAAGAACAGGAAACGAGGTTCTCTTCAAGGTTATATGCTCACGACATGATTGCACCACTGACAAGGTCGCCGTCTTGGGTAAAGAAGAAAAGCCGTTCCTGCATGTTGAATTTCTCAGGTTTGACGACGAATGCAATGTCCTTCCACGAAAGAAAAGGCCTGTAAAGAAAACTGACAATTCATGTAAATCGGGCGATATAGGTGTCAGGATGGTAAGTATCGTTACGTATGATGTTGCCGTTGAAATGTCAAAGGATAGAAGCGCGGGAATGACGTTGAAGGAAATTGTCAAGAAGTATCATGATCAAGGCATAGAAAGGCTAAAACATGAAACTCAGGTGTCACGAATATTGAAGAATTTGGCCGAGATTGAGAATGCTGTAGACTGAAATGAGTAAAGGAAGAGCCATACCATTGCAATGAAGAAGTAAGGATTGGACATGGCTCTTTCCTATAATAAACACAATAAACATATAAGATAGAGACTACCTTCCGAACACATATTTTACGACCTTTGCGTTGGCCTTGTTCTCGTTAACGAAGTCGCGCTCTATGTAAATGTCTGTCACCCTCATCGATTCATCTACGTGGTTGAGGGCTGCATGGACTGTGTACTTATCAATGCCGACTTTGTTCAAGGCTATTGTCGCCCATGAATGCCTCGCAGCGTAATATTCCAAGTCGTCTATACCGAGTTGTGAGCCGATTTCCTTCAGGCCGTAGTTGATTGCCTTGTTGAATGCCTTATGGTCGGCGTAGTAATGGTGGAAGTTGAAAAGTCGCTGGCCTGTCTTGTCCTTGTATTTCTCCATCAGTGGCAATATCAGCTTGGGGACAATGACTTCCATCCTTGCACTGTCCAATCGGCGGTCCTTTGTCTTGGTGCGGTTGTAGATTATCCTGCCATCCTTAAATTCAGTGGCATTGTACAGGTCGACGGAGTTCATGCCCATAAGACAGAAAGACATGATGAAACAATCCTTTGCCAAATCATAACGGCAGGTGCTTTTATAACCTTTCACCTTGTTTTTATATGGCAGTTTCCAAATGCTTTTTATCATGTTCCGGTCCAATGCCCGTTTCCTTGTAGCTTCTTGTTTAGGAATTTTGAAATTATCAAAGGGTGAACCGGGTATCAGGATAAAGCCGCTATCATAGTCGTTATAAGCATTCTGCGCTTCCTTGTATAAATGCCTTATGCTACCGAGATAAAGCGACATCATCCTGTTTGACGGAATGCGTTTGCCTGTGGTTCTCATCCGTGCTATTCTCTCGTTCCTTCGTTGGTTAAGATAATCGGAATACTTTTTCAGGAATGCATGGTTGATTTCCGATATTGGCAGGTAATCCCTTTGCATGAACGAAACAAGCGAGTTAATCACCGTAGCATAATTCTTGACGCCCTTGATTGCCGTGTTTTCAATCCATTTACGTGAGAAGGCGATGAAGTCAATATCCTGTTCTTTCCGCTCTTCAAACCTCAACCTCTCGAAAATGTCATCCAACGAGTAACGGTTAAGGTCAATTTGCATGACGTTACACTTTTCCTGATAAGCCGCTACAAGTTTCTCAATCTCTTTGTAAACCGCAGTACCTTTCCTGAAATCACCCGTCTTTGTCAGTTCCTCGGGCTTTACGAACAGACTTGTAGACAGTCTTTTCACCTTCCTATCCAGCGTAAATCTCAACTTTACATTGTACGTTCCGTCAACTTTCTGCCCATCTTTCTTAATTTCCGCCTTGATTGTCAGCATTTTACCATTGTTTTTAGAAGTAAACAATAGGTCAACAAACAACACAAATAGCATATAAAACGCTGATATCTTGAGCGGACAAGACATCTACCGGAACAAAAGAAAAAGTGCCAACTACCTGAACTTCAAGTAATTAGCACTTTCTTTTCAGTGGGCCATCCAGGGCTTGAACCTGGGACCTCCAGAT
>ULUB01039798.1_pt1 | contig 55707 bp, 33 predicted proteins | sample 1958111 | NCBI WGS metagenome assembly ULUB01 (sample SAMEA4835749, study PRJEB28245) | human gut metagenome | biome: gut microbiome; material: fecal sample | place: Denmark | collected 2008
AGGGACGGTAGAAACGGGACACTCCGCCACTCATGACGTGCAAGGCAACGGGGCGCTTCACTCCGACGGCCTGTATCACGGCCTCCACCACACTGTCGCCCACCGTGACAGTCAAGGCACAACCTTCTTTCTCCACTTCGGGAAGTTCTTCTTCATACTCATATCCCTTGTAAGTGAAGGTCGCACGGAAATCCGCCTGTTCCGACACATCCGGCAGGCGGAATGTCGTCCGGCCGCGCTCGTCCGTCCGGCAGACAGCCGCCACCTTTCCCTCCTTATCCCGGACGGTAAGCTTCATGCCGCCAAGATGTTGCCCGTCCTCGCCGTTCAATTCAAGAGCCACCCGGCAAGCCGCACCGGCCACAAGGTTACCTCCTTCGGGATAGAAACGCAAGTCCACTTTGGGTTTCTTTTTCTTCGGGGTCTTATAGTAACGGCGCATGGGGCGCAACGTCATGTCTTTTGCAAAATCCCCGGCTTCCTTAGGTTTGTCATACACGGGAAACACCCGTGAATAAAGTTTCTCATAGTCCCGGAAAAATTCCTTGGCCATCTTCTTGCTGTAGAACAAATCCTCTGAAATACGCACATGGGGATATTCACACTGCCCGAAGTTGAGCATCCAACGCGTATAGGCCCTCAATTCGTAGTAACCGGCATAAAGCGTGTCCTTCAGCACGAACATGCCGTGGGCCGTGCCGTCTTCCATCTCCAACTGCTGCCGTTCCACGGAATAACCGTCCGGCGTGAGAAGCTCCACGTAGAGAATCTTGCTCAGGTCGGTCAACGTGCCCCGGTCGGAGCGCGTGACATAGCCTTTGTACCAAATGGTATCGCCGAGGAAATAGCAGGTGTTGTCCAAATGGAGATACGCCTTTTCCTGCGGCAAGCCCACCCCGAAACCTTTCACCTTACGGTAAAGGGTATCGAGACCTTCAAACTGCCAAAAATCCGGACCTTGGGCATAGGATTGCAGTCCGACCCAGCACATCACCATTAATCCTAAAAAGCCACACTTCATAGTCTCACGTCTTTATTGAAACAACCAAGTCCTACAAAGTAACGCAACAGAAACAATATAAACAACTTTTCGTTGTCAAATCTTATCAGATCCGGTATCAAATAATATCATAAAATATTAAATCGCTGATATTCAACGTTTAAAGAAAATGCTAAAAGCAACGTTTATTTTTTCTTTTTCAGCATCCGAATGTTTTTTCCGGATTTCATTCATCAAAAAAACTCCCGGTTGCTTTGATTTCTCAAACTAAACTTTTAAATTTGTAAGACATTAATCTATACATCGAATGCAAAACATGAAACACAAATTTACCTTTATTGTATCATTAGGCATCGCCTTAATCCTTACGGCTGTCATCGGAGCCACCGTCAGCCTGCACCATTGCATGAAATGGGATACCTACTGCGACGATGGGACTTTGCCCTTGTCTGCCGTGAAGTTTACGCAAAACCTGATTTTCCACGCCTATTACTGGATGGGGATAGCCTTCATCTGCTTATGCCTGGTTGTCGCCATGCTAATATGGTATTTCCACCATCAGCAAAAACTCCATCCGGAACTGGGCGACATGATAGCCGACACATCGGAATGCGAATTCAAAAAAATACGGGTGAACCGTTATACCAACGAAATCACCATAGACGGCACGACCCGTCCAAGCCGCCGCCAAGTGGCGACCTTACTGGATTATCTCCTTAAAGCTCCCACACACGAAATCTCATTCACGGAACTCAATACCGTATTCAATGAGAATTTCTTCGACGGTTCGTCGGCATCCAAACGGAAAATAAGTAACCTTAAATATGAAATCAACGACCTTTTGAAAAACTTAGGATTCGAACTGGTCAAGACTTCTTCCGACCAATTCGCTTTAACCGCAAAGAGGAAAGAAGTCATTTAATCCTGTCAAAAAGTCAAACCGGCCTCCGCGAGAATCCGTTATTTACGCCCCGATACGGAAGTCCACGGAAATACGGGATTCTCACGGGAGTGCGAAAAGGCAATCTGACAGCTTATAAGACCTTCGGGCAGCATCCTGCACCGCCGGAAAGCAAGACGTAACGCAAACGGCCGGAGGGCGAGGAAGCGCAAAGCGGATTTACATGCCATTTTGACATCCGTTTTTTGCGAACGGAAGCACTTCAAATAGCGTAAAAACGAACCGGAAAAGCTTGTCCACGCTTCGTTTTCCGGCATATTCCGGCCCAACATGAGGACAGCTCTCAAACGACATACGGAGAAAAAATGTGTTTTCTCAGCCGAACGGAAAATCGTTCGCTTGAGATTGAAACGCATTCAGGCTTAAAAAGCTAAAAAAAACTACCGGAAACGCTAAAAATTGTATTCAAGAACGTTCTAAACTCCCTCTAAAACCTGCATGTTTTCAGGGCATGCACAAAACAAAAATCGTGGTTTTACTATCAAAAAGACAGCAAAACCACGAAAGACCTATCTTAAATCAAAGTCGCAAAAAGAGTCACCCCGGGAGGTTGGCGCCCGTCTCCACCGTCCCTTCCACTCCGTGCAACGGTTCGTTCTCCTCGGGAATCACCTTCTTGGCACTGGCCTTGGCACCCAACTTGATAAGTTTGTTGGCAGCTCCCACCACGCTCAACCGTCCGTCCTTCAGCTTGTCGGCGGCCTTGGTAAAGGAGGACGAAGCATCTTGCAACTTCTGTCCTACCGTCTCGAAATGGCCGATAAAATCGGCCACACGGTCGAGCAACATCCGGGCCGTATCGTAGATGGCCTCCTGGTTTTGCGCCTGTTGCATTTGGGTCCAGGCTATCTGGATAATGCGGAGCGCCGCCGTGAGATTCTGCTCACCGGTGATGAACACCCCTTTGGAGAATGCTTCACGCCACAACTCCGGTGCTTCCGCCAACGCCAACTGGAGCGCCCCTTCGTTGGGCACGAACATGATGACGTAATTCAAAGCCTGACGCGGCAACTTGATGTACGCACTGTAATCCTTGCGGGCTAATTCGGCCACATGCTGCCGTACGCTCCTGACATGCCGCTGCAGGGCTTCGGCACGCGCATCGTCCGTCTCGGCGTTCTGATAGTCCACAAAAGCCGTAAGCGACACCTTGGAGTCGATTACCGCATCTTTTCCGTCGGGGTAATGCAGGATGGTATCGGGAATCATCCGCTTCCCGGACTCTTCGTTCAGGATGGCTTTACCTGCACGGTCGCGCAGGGTCACCTGCTTCTCGTAATGTATGCCTTCCTTCAGCCCCTGGCTTTCCAACAACTCGTCCAGAATCAACTCGCCCCAATTCCCTTGCACCTTGTTCTCGTTGCGCAACGCCGAAGCCAGCTTGTCGGCCTCAGCCCCGATTTCACGCGTACGCCTCATCACTTCCTCGATGGCTTTCTCCAGCGAAGCCGTATTCTTATTATGCGTGTCGCGGCTGCTGTCCATGGCCGTACGCATTTCCCGGATGGTCTCTTTCAGCGGGTCTATGATAGCCGTCATCTGCACCGTGTTCTGCTGCGAAAGTTCACGGGTGCGCTGTCCCAATATTTCACGGGTAGCGTTCTGCAACTGCTCTTGCATGAGATTCAGTTGTTCCTTGAAACGGCGGTTGCGCTCTTCGCCTTCGCGCACCATCTGTTCGCGCACCAACACCAATTCTTTTTCCAACGTCTGCTTGTCGGCAGCCAGCCCTTTGTTCTCGCGATTCAGCGCCTCGCACCGTTCCTGCAACGCTGCCAAATGGTTCTCCATGCGTTCTTCGCGTTCCTTGAAATCCTGCGACTGCCGTTCAACTGATTCTTCCATCTCGCTCCGGCGTTTTTCCATCTCTTCCTCACGGACCTGCAACAGGGTTTGCAGGGAAGACATACGTGCCTTCGTCCACAAAAAAACAACGCCGGCACCACATGCCCCTCCGGCGAACAGCCATAAAAGTTCCGTCATTTCTTCTTTTTCCTTACGTTTTATAACAAAATTACGTTTTTTTGTGGATAAAACAAAACGATCTTTGTATTTTTGTGACCTATAATCTAAAAAACAAACAGAATGGAACTTATACCCGTAAAAACGACAGACCCGTATTATGCTGAAGCCGAACGGCTCATGACGGACGCTTTCCCGCCCGAAGAACGACGCCCCCTGGACCGACAACGTCAATACACCGACCACAATCCGCTTTTCCACCCTCAGGTCGTTGTGGAAAACGGGACGTTTGCCGGACTGTTCAACTATTGGACTTTGGACGGATTCCTCTACGGAGAGCATCTGGCCACCTGCCCTTCCCTACGCGGCGGCGGACTGGGACGACGCATCCTCGACACTTTCATCCGGCACGCCGGACAACCCATCGTGCTGGAAGTGGAGCCGCCCACTACCGACATAGCCACACGGCGCATCGGCTTTTACCGCCGTTGCGGTTTCCGGTTGTGGGAACATCGCACCTATATACAGCCTCCTTATGCTGCCGACCTCTCGCCGCTCCCCCTGCTCCTTATGGTGCACGGCGATTTGGACGAAGAGAAAGACTTTGAACATATCTGCCACGAAATCCATACGAAAGTGTACGGATGGCAGGGAGGTAAACTGACCAACGACTGAAGATAATCCATATGGCAGAAACACTTAGCGCACTCATCAAGTCGTGCAGCGACTGGCTCTGGGGATGGCCCATGGTGATTATCCTGTTAGGCACCCACTTGTTTTTAACCGTACGGCTGCGCTTTCCGCAACGCAAACTGTTCAAAGCCATCCGACTCTCGGTACAGTCGGACAAGTCGGGTCAGGGAGACGTCAGCCAGTTCGGCGCGTTGGCCACAGCGTTGGCAGCCACCATCGGCACGGGGAATATCGTAGGCGTGGCCACGGCCATCACGTTAGGAGGACCAGGCGCCGTATTCTGGTGCTGGCTGACCGGCGTGTTGGGCATCTCGACCAAGTATGCCGAAGGACTGCTGGCCGTCAAATACCGCATCCGTACCCCGCAAGGCAAAATGCTGGGAGGCCCCATGTATGCCTTGGAACGGGGAATGGGCATGAAACGGCTCGCTGTCTTGTTCTGCATCTTCACGGTGTGCGCCTCGTTCGGAATCGGCAATCTGGTGCAAAGCAACGCCATATCCATGCTGTGCTACGAGACATACCGTGTGCCGCAGGCACTTACCGGAACGGCAGTAGCCGTATGCGTGGCTTTGGTCGTCATTTTCGGCGTGAAAGGTATCGCACGTGTCTGTAGCGCGTTTGTCCCCCTGATGGCCGCACTTTATTTCTTAGGATGCTGCTACATTCTGTGTGTCAATGGCGGCTATGTGTGGGACGCGGTGAAACTGATCGTGGAATCGGCCTTTCGTCCCGAAGCGGCCGGAGGAGGTTTTGTGGGTGGTTCCGTCATCATGACCGCCCGTTACGGCATCGCCCGCGGACTTTTCAGCAACGAAAGCGGCATGGGTTCCGCCCCGATTGTGGCGGCTGCCGCGCAGACCCGCAATCCCGTGCGCCAGGCATTGGTGTCGTCCACCGGCACATTCTGGGACACGGTGGTCATCTGCGCCCTTACCGGCCTGGTTCTGGTATCCAGCATTCTGGCCTATCCCGACATCTCATACGCTGACGGACCGGCTCTGACCAAAGTGGCTTTCGACAAGATTCCCTATCTGGGCGCTCCCCTGCTCACGTTCGGCATCGTCACTTTTGCTTTCTCCACAATCTTAGGATGGTGCTACTACGGCGAAAAGGCCATGGAATACCTGAGCGGCAAACGGTGGACCTTAGTCTACCGGGGCGTCTTTATCGTCGGCGTATTCTTCGGTGCCATTACGCAGTTGGCCGTGGTATGGAACTTTGCCGACCTGACCAATGCCCTCATGGCTCTGCCGAACATCGTATCCCTGATCGGACTTTCGGGCATTGCTGCCGCCGAGACCCGAAAATACCTGTGGGAAGACCGTCTGGACGAAGAAGCCGATCCGGAAGACAACCCGATGTAGAAAGGCCAGGCACCCGTACCTTACAAATAAATCCGGTGCGGCGGAAAGCTTCCGCCGCACCGGATTTTCTTACCGGCATCCCGTATTCCCGGGTCAATCCGTCTCGATACTGTTCAACAAGTCTGCCTTTCCCTCGTTGATCAGTTTCAATATCAATTCGCCGAACAACGTGTTTTGCCAGGCAAACCATGCACGGGTAAAGTTCTTCGGGTCGTTCTTATGAAAAGACTCGTGCATGAATCCCGTACCGGCATCCGTATTCACCAGCATTTCCACACAGGCTTTGATTTCTTTGTCGTCACGGCTCGTAAAAGCTTTCATCATGATGCTCATCGGCCAAATCATATCGTAACCGATATGCGGTCCGCCGATACCTTCGCCCGCTGTCCCCTTAAAGAAATAAGGATTGTCCTCGCTCCATATCAGCTTGCGGGTATTCTGATACACCGGATCGTCTGCCGGCACGTCACCCAGATAGGGCATGGCCAACAGACTGGGCACATTGGCATCGTCCATGAGCAAACGGTTGCCGAAACCGTCCACCTCGAAAGCATACACTTTTCCGTAACGGGGATGATCGTATACGGCGTATTTCTTCAAGGCGGTCTCCACTTCATCCGCCAATTCACGACATTCTTTGGCCAACGTCTTTTCATGGTTCACCTCGGTCAAAATCTCGGCCGCCTTACGCAAAGAAGTCACGGCAAAGAAATTGGAAGGCACCAGAAACTGAAACGTGGTGGCATCGTCGGAAGGACGGAAAGCCGAGGCTATCAACCCCACAGGCTTCACCGGATTGCCCCATCCGTTATTGGTCACGGTGTCGAGCGCACGCTCCGTCTTGCGTTGGAAGTGATAGGGGCCGTTCCCCTCCTTACGCTGCTGTTCCCGGAACGTCTGTAGAATGTATGCCACGGCTTGCAGCCACTCGTCGGGGAAGACACTGGCATCTCCCGTCACCTTCCAATAATGGTAGGCCAGACGAATGGGATAACACAGCGAGTCGATTTCCCATTTCCGCTCATACACTTCGGGCTTCATATCCGTCATGTCGGACGCCCAATAGCTTCCCGTCGCCTCCTTATTGAAGGCATTGGCGTATGGGTCGATATTGATACACTTGAACTGACGGCGAATCACTCCGGCCAACATTTTCTTCAGTTCAGGATCCTCATTGGCCAACTGTACGTAGGGCCACACTTGCGCACCGGAATCCCGCAGCCACATGGCATGGATATCACCCGTGTACACGAAGGTGTCGTCCGCCCCGTCGAAGTGGACGGTCGTATCCAGCGTATTCGGGAAGCAATTCTCAAACATCCATGCCAATTTCGTATTCGTCAACAGTTTCTTGGCACGTTGTATCTGCTCCTCTACGGCTTTGGAAGTGAACAAACGTTTTTCGGGCCGATGGCTCTTCCACACACTGACCTGAGTGTTGTCCCGTTCGGCTACATACTCCTGCATTTCAGCCGCCCGGGTCTCTACCGTCATTCCGGCAACCCCTACGGTCACTCCTACAATTTTAATAAGATTTAAGTTCATAGCATTTATTGTGAATTAGTATTAAGTTGGGTTATCTTATAAAATAGATTTCCACCGCATGGAAACCCAAAGCACGGAACAAGGCCGTGAACTGATTGCGTGCATTGGCTTCTGCCCGACGCATATTCGACGGCGTCAGGCATTGGCGCAACATCTTCCCGTAAGCACGGTCGTACAAATCGCGGCGTGCGCCGTTCGGCCATTTTCCACTCTCATAGAACACCTTCGTACGGGCTTCGTCGATAAAATTCTTGTCCAACAAATGCACGGCAGGCAAACGGAGAGTCACGGTATCGCCATGCGCCTGCGCCCATTCTCCTGTCACCCGGTTCATGTCGATCCCGATGCGGGGAACTCCTGTGTACACAGCCACCAAGCGGTCGTCGGTAAAGAACCCTTTGCGTAACGTATCGGCCACGACTTCAGACTGAACCGACAGAAACTCCCATTGTCCGATTTGTTCGATACGGCGTATCTCCTGAGAAGTCAGCTCGATACGGTCATCAAAACCGACCTCCACCGATATGCCTCCTTTACGATTCCATTTTATCAGCAGCCCGATAAAGACAGCCAATACGACGGCCACGACCAGCCACTTCAGTGCACTCAACCATTTTCCCATTTCATTTCAGTTTTTCAGTCCGGCCTTCACGTTCCAACAGCAACGGCATATCCGCCGTCGTAAAATCCTTACGGAAGGAAATCACTATATTCCGCTCGTCATAGCCTAACCTCGTCAACATCGGCACCAACACGTGAGCCGCATTCTCACGAGCCATCTCCAAAATGCCCAACTGCGGTACGGAAGCCAGAATCTCGTCTTCCCCCTGACGCGTAAAATCGGCCAACTCCGCAGAAGTGTAGTCCGAACGTGTCAAAGACACAAATTGCTTCACTTCATCGTGATTGATGCGCGAGGAGGTCACGACCACCCGTGGGTCGGGCAAAGTGACCACAATACGGTCGCCCGAACGCAACACATTCTTCTCGTCGAAGCCCGTGAAGTCAATATAAGCTTTCAGAGTTACATCGAGAGGTATCATGACCTTGCGTTCGCCGATAGGAACTTTTACATCGAACGCCCGCTGAAAGAGATTTCCTTTCACCCGCAAAGGGTCGTCCTTCAACACTAATTTATGGACTTCATATTCGGCCGTATAAAGACGGGCACACTCCTTTACCTGCATAACCAAAGAGAGCGTATCGACCCGGACGGCTTCTGCTTTCGTCTCTTCCCCGCGACAAGCCGACAAAAGAGACAGGCACAAAACTATGACAAAGTAAAACGTTGTTTTCATTGCAAATGCTTGGGGGCTTCAAAGATAGACATTTATGGAATAACAGGCAACAAAAGAAGACCTAAAAATATAATAAACCGGCTTGTCCAACTCACCTTTTTTTTGTTCCTTTGTGAAACTGTTGAGAAAAAGAAGAAAATGCAGACACATTTCAAATTCCTATGTATGGCATGCACCGTATTGCTGTGCTACAGTTGCGGCGGAAATAACCCGCAAACCACCAGCGGATACAGTGAATATGAAAAACCGGACACGACAAATTCCGTGCAGGAAATGAAAGACTATCATTACAGTGCAGAAGTCAAAGTCGGACAAACGCGATATACGTACGACATCGTACGGGAGGTAAACGATACGCTTCCGTTAGTGACGGGGGACGACGGCGAACGCTATGCCGACAACTATATCCGGCTGCGCGTGAACCGCGAAGGAAAAGAAATCTTCAATAAAGTCTTTACCAAAAACCACTTCAGAAGCTATATGGAAAAAGGATTCATATCCCACGCCATTTTGGAGGGAATGGCCTTCGATAAAGCGGACGGCAACAACCTGCGTTTTGCCACCAGTGTCAGCTACCCGGCTTCGGACATCTACATCCCGTTGTCCATCACCATCTCGCCCGACGGCAGTTATCAAATAACAAAAGATGAAGTCCTGGACACGGTGGTAGCCACAGACTCTACGGAAACGGAAGAATAATCCGACAAACCACGATGCCCGGTCCAAGTAAGCTTAGGCCGGGCATCGTGGTTGTTCCCTCTCAACAAGAGAAGGGAACGTTATTTCATCAACTTTTCCAACTGTAATTTCAACTTCGGATCGGAAGGTCGTTTCGCATAGGCATCCACGATACGTCCATCCTTATCCACCAATACCACGCGGGGAACAGAACGGATGTTCATTCTTGCCGTAAAATCGGAACGGAAACCTCCGGGCAGATTCAAATTCAATACAGGTGATTTCCCGTCTTTCTCCGACACCATCTTTTTCCACAGTGCCATCAATTGGTCGCCGGTATCCAACGAAACGGACAGGAATTGAACCGGACGGTCTTTGAATGTTTCTGCCAGACGGTCGAAGTAAGGCATTTCCGCACGGCAAGGAATACAACCGGTGAACCAAAAATCTATGACTACCACCTTGCCTTTCATGTCGGATAAGGTATAAGCTTTCCCGTCTTGGGTATAAGCCGTAAAGTCCGGCATTTCCATCCCCCTGAGCAAGTCTTTGTTTTTTTCGCGCAAGGTAAGGTACTGTTTTTCTATTTCCGCCAAATCGTCCAAAGCTTTCCTGTCGGTAATCAACGGACGCACATCATCTACATATACATTGAAATCGTCAGAGAATCCCTTACGTAAAGTGAATCTCAGCATCTCCACCAGAAATCTCGAGCGTAGCTTCTCGTCTGTAATGCGCTCCGCATAAATCGGAAGATAATGGGTGGCGGAAACCGTCAAAAAGCCTTGTTTCTCCATCTCTTCCATAGCGTCTTTCATTACGGAGAACCATTTGGGCAGGCAAAGAATAAGGGAATCTCCGAAGGTAAGCGTTCTCAAAAAGTCATAATAATCCCGACCTGCATCGGCTCCATGTCCGAACATTTGCATGGTACGGGCATTCAATCTGAGATTCAGAAACACAAAACGAAGATATTCTTTGTGAACCGCCACAAAGTTTGCAGGCAAACCGGAGCGGTCCAATAGGCCGTATAGCTCTCCCAGCTTCTCTTCATTATAATGCACCCACTCTTGAGAATAAGTTTTTATGGGCTCCGGAGCACGGCCTATATAACGATGTTCGTCCAGAAAAGTCTGTACCCGGGCTTTCGTACCGCTCCAAGAAAGTTTTTTCCCGTCATACAGTAATTCCAATGTGTCTCCCGGTTCCACGTATAAAGAGTAGAAATTGGAATTGGCATCCACAAAGCGATAATAACAAGCACCGTCCACGACCGGTTTCATTACGGTGGTTCCGGGAAGAACCTTACGATACCCCGTCGTATCTTCCGGTTGCAGAAACACGTCTTCCGTACTTTTATTCTCGACCGTTATATACACTTCTTGTGCCTTGGCCCCTACGGTCCCTATCACCGTCAGGCATAAACCGCCGACTAAGCTTATCAATCTTTTTCTTTCCATCGTCATTTACTATTTTGAATCAAATTACTCGTCTGCATAGCCTTCAATGGGAACGGATACGTTAGCAAATGAGACGCAGGAGACAAGGTATAGGTTTTCCCTTCAACCACACGTGTCTGCGTCTCGTTGAACTCCGTAGCAAAACGTCTGAGGTCAAAGAAACCGTTACAAGTGAGGAAAAGTTCACGTTTACGTTCCTCGCGTACCAAACGTAATGCTTCTTCCGCATCGGTCGGTGCAAAAGGCTGATAGCGACCGGGAACCATACGGCAGGCACGCAATGTTTCCATATACCCCATGGCTTTAGACAGATCTGCCGTGTTTCCCTTACGGGCATAACATTCAGCCAACATCAGATAGACTTCGGACAATCTCATCCCGCCGGGATTCCACTTGATAGCCAACGTTGAAAAGTTACTGTCACCCGCCGGAGCCGTCTCGTGCTCGGCCTTGTAACGGATGCAATAACGATAGCGCAAATCCGCATCCTTCTGGAAAAGATCCAGCACTTGCTTGGGCACGTACATAGGATAAGGATCGGTATAAGTGGAACCGAACTGATACAACAGTTGTTCCGGGGCATCATACTCAAAAGGTATTCTCGTTTTCCATACATTCTCGACAAAGTCGTTCACTCCCGCATACTGAGGTTCGTCTATCGCCATTTCAGGGTATCCTGCCGCCACAAGCATCGGAGCAAAAGTGTTATAGCCTTCCGTCATATCCCACAACTCGTGCCCGGCCCGGGCGGCCTCCGCAAGTGCGGAATCGCATGCTTCTATACATTGTTCGAACTCCCGTCGGAATAAATGTACCTTGGCTTTGAAAGCGTATCCAAAAGTCTTGTCGGGACGAAACGAATTTGTAGCCTTATGCGGCAAATCAGGTATAGCCGCTTCTATGTCGCGCTGTATAAAATCATAGGTATAGCCTACCGACTGCTGTATCCCCACATCTTCCAAACTCTCGAACATCTTTTCCCTGACAATGATACCGTGAGTCTGATAGGCCGTAGCAGGATCATAAGGACGGGCAAAAGTGTTTATCAAGAAAAAGTAATTGTATGCTCTCAACACTCGTGCCTGCGCTTCTCCCATCCGTTTGTCCTCTTCCTTTCCCTCGGACGAGGCAATACCGTCCACCACGACATTGAATTTCGTAATACGGTCATAACATGCATTGTAAGCAGCATTCTCTATCATATCCCCGGCACGATCGTACGACTCGTCCCAGAAATAGGCTACCGAGTTCAACGGATTGGTATAACTTTTCAACTCTTCGGCCTTATACCAACTGGCCTCACCGGCCAAAATCCAGCTATTCATCATATCATATTCGGGCGACCTGTCCTCTATCAATCCCAAATAATCTTCGGTAGATTTCAGCAAAGCCTTACCTTTGGGCGTAATATCCAAATAGTCGTCGCAGGCCGCCAACGTTACGACCATGCCGATACAAGCCGTCCAATTTCTTATTATATTCCTCATCATTTGTTCTTTTTAGAATTTCACATTAAGCCCTAAAACATAGCTCGGCATGATAGCGTCCGTACGGGTTCCAGTATTTGCATTGAAAGCCTCGGGGTCAATATCACGTTTGTTGGCAGCCCAATAACACAGATTGTCCACCTGAGCCTTCACTGTTATGCCTTTCATTTTCAGTTTCGACACAAGCCCCTGAGGCAAAGTGTAGGACACTCCGATATTCCTCAGTTTGATGAACGAAGCGCTCTCCGTATTCACATCGGCATATTTCCAATGATAGTTGCGTTCCCCTACATTGGTATGCAGTCCCATGGCCGGAATATCGGTATCCGTATGTTCCGGAGTCCAGCGGCGTGAAATATCTTCGTGAATCGCTCCTCCCTCGATAGCATTGTATGGATCATAAAGCGTTACCACATCGTCACGCAGAGCATGGCCGGTATAATAAACGACTTTGGCAAACACATTCAATCCTTTCCAACGGAAGTCGAGCTGCAATGCACCATTCCATTTCGGAGTAAGTTGCCCCACACAAACCACGGCATTCACATTACGCACCTGTTCTATGGAAATGACATTGCCGTTTTCATCGTAAACAGACGGGTCACCGGCTGCTGTCAAGCCCGCATAACGATAGGCATAAAGAGAGTTATAAGTATCTCCCATCTTATAGTTGGATGTAGGCTCAAGCATCATATCCAATGCATCAGTGGGTTCATAATCCACTTTCTTGATTTCATTCTTATTGTAAGCTGCCGAGAAAGATGTGGTGAAAGACATATCACGCTTCTTCAACCAATCGTAAGAAAGAGAGAGTTCCACACCATTATTCTGCATCTCTCCGTTATTGGCACGTGCCTTTCCATCGAATCCCAACGAAGGGTCTATGCTTTTATTGACCAACAAATCCGAACTATAACGCCGGTATATATCAAAACTTCCCGTCAATCTGCCGAGCAACATGAAATCCATACCGAAGTTCAGCGTAGAGGTCTTTTCCCAACGCAACGAGCTATTGGGAGGAGTCTGCAACGTAGTAATGGGTGAATTCGTATAAAGGGAAGTAAGATAGTAAGCCAACAGATAAGGAGACGAGGTCTGGTCTACATTTCCCGTAATACCATAAGTCAGGCGCAGTTTGAACATGTCCAACCAATCCATTCCCGCATCTTTGACAAAACGTTCATTCGTCACATTCCAACTGGCCCCCACCGACCATAAGGGACGATAACGATATTTGGGGTCCGTACCGAAAAGATCCGCCTGTTCCACACGCACGCTCCCGTTCAGAGAATAACGGGTGTCGTAGGTATAACCGGCATTGAAATAAGCTGATACATAGCGATGCATTTCTTCATAGACGTTCAAGACCTCACTTCTGCGCCGCAAAGCGGAATAGAGCCCTCCTTCCACTCCGTCTTTCGACAGCGTGGCCCAATCGACCATAGAATATGTCAGGCGCATGTCATCATAGCCGTAACGTTCGCTACTTGCCGAACGGTTCTTGTCCTGCCGTATTTCTCCTCCCAACAAAGCAGAAACATCATGCTTTCCGGCAAATTCCTTTTTGTAATTGAACTGCCCCCGCAAGTTATAGTAACTGGCATTCGTATTACCCGTGAGCAAATGTCCCCCGCGTGGAATATGATAAGTCAGCGTACCGTCATCGTTGCGCGATGCAAATTCGTTGAGGATGGAACGCATCATATAGGAATTTTCCTCGTCATACTCATTGGTTTCGGCATGGTTTCGTTCATACTGGAATTTCAGCTCCAAATCCAAATCCTTGGTAATGTTGAAATCCGTATGCAAGAACAGTTTCAGATATTGGCGGTCGGTCTTCTTGATGTTATGCTTAGACTCTTCCGCTGCGTTGAACCCCATATCGTAATATCCGTCCTGTGTGGCCAACTGTTCAGCCAGCACTTGATTATAAATATAACGATTCACCGGCTGGCCATCGTCGTCGTAAAGACGGTCATAAGGCATGGCGCTGGTATATCCCATTCCGGAAGCCTGACAAAACTCACTTCGGTTGAAACGGGTATCCATCCCTAACGTAAGTTTCATCCAGGAAGCTACCGACAACGTATTCTTCAGATAAAGTGAAATGTTACGGGCTTCGTCGTACCGGTTGTACTGTCCGAGTTCCTGATAGCGCGCCGAGAAAAAAAGGTCGTTCTTCCCCCCGCCTTTCGAAAGCGTCACGTTGTAATCCTGCGTCAGATTCAGGTGTTGCAGCTTTTTGCGGTACTCCCGGCGATAGTCGTTGCCACGCAAACGGTCCAGTCCCGCATTCACCTCTTCCTGTGTGATTTCGCCCATGGCCATACGGTAGTAAAGCATGTCCACTTGTGTCATATACGCCGGACTCGATTTGGCCGTCATCGTTGAGAAATAAGCTGTAGGGCTCTTGATATATTCCGGGTCGGACAGCAAGTTGTCGCGCTCCAAATCAATAATGTCGCTCGTCGAAGCATAGTGCATGTAGTCGAGCGACGGCAAAGGTTTGAGGTAGTAACCTAACGACACATTGACATTGAGCTTGTCGTTTTCAGCCTGCTTGGTCGTCACGACAATGACCCCGTTGGAAGCACGCACACCGTATAGCGACGTTGCCGCAGCATCCTTCAACACCGTTATGGTTTCCACCGTCTCCGGATTCAAGTCTTCCAAGGTCAGGCTGCTCGGTTGCCCGTCAACCACGAGAAGCGGAGTCGTGCCCACGGCAAACGACGAAACTCCGCGAATGCTCAGTTCATTGTTATAGGTACTCAACCCCGGGGCAATACCTTCCAGTTTCGCCACAAGGTCGGGCGCCTGCACTTGGTTTAAGTCCTCGCTATTGACAATTACGGCCGAACCGGTAGCACGCTCGCGCGAAATCGTCTGGAATCCGGTCACAATAAGCTCGTTCATTATACGTTCTTCTTGTGCCATACGGATATTCAATTTCTTTCCCGGCACAGCCTGGCGTTCTATACTCTCCATTCCTATATAAGAAACGACCAGAGTAACTTTCCCCGTGCCCTTGACCGGGATTTCAAACGTGCCATCCATTCCGGATATGGCACCCGTATCAGTCCCTTTTATCCGGACCGAAGCACCGGGAAGCGGCTCTCCCATGTCATCAATAATCGTTCCTGTCACTTTATACCGACTTGTCTGGGTAACTTGTCCCGCCATTTCCGGAGTTGCAGCCTGCACTACGGAACAATACGGGTGTCCCACCCACAAAGTCAACACGCACGCGGCATGGCCGCAAAATGGTAAAAACCTGTTCTTAGTATTTTTAATAATTGTATGGGTTAAGGTATCACGATTTCTTTTATTTGCACACGGCCTCCCGTTCCAATCCGAACAAAGTACAGTCCGGAAGGCAAGTCTTTCACGGAAATATCTGTTTTGATTCCGGCCGCAAGAGAAGCGTTACGCACCACCATACCCGACAAGCTGACGATAGAAACTTGTCCGGCTTGGGGCACACAGAGTGTCACCAGAGCTTCTGCGCGCCGATAAGTGACTTCTGAAGCCCATCCGACCTCTTCTACCGAAGAACCTTCGTCCACGACCGTCAATGAGCCGGACGAAAATGCCGTAGCATAGCCGTCATCAAAATAAAACACGATATTATACCCGCCGCCTAAAGGCAAATCTACCGTTTCAGAGGCCCAAAGCGTTACATCCGTTACCGATGGTTTGGTTAACTCCAAGAGCCCGGAATAGACTTTCACACCGGTAGTCTCCTCTCCCGTAGCCGTCTTGCGGAATATTTCGGCATAGATACGTCCCACAAACGGTATCTTAGAAGAGGGTTGAGACACTTCCACTGTCACACTCCCATCACGCCGATTCAACTTAAATCCGTCGGAAGGAGTCATTACACTGACCAGCGGTTTACGCGTAGCCTTCACCGTAACGCTCTCACCCAAAGATATACTGTTAGCCACCGTTGGTTTGGCATAAATACCGTTCACACTGCAATAATACGGAGTCAACTGATAATCAACAGCCGCCATGCCATCCAAATTAGCCAATACATTGACCGTCACGTCTTCTCCCGCCTCACAATAAGCCAACGAAGCAAAAAGAGTATCCACTCCGGCCTCTTCACTCTGCATCCGTATGCCGACCCATCCTTCAAGTCGTACAGCCCCCGGATTCGTGATATGAAGCTGCCAAGTCTTCAGGCCGGTCGTATACAAAATACCCGGTTGGAAATCTTCAGCCAAGGCTATACGGAAATCAGGATGAATTTTCTCCATCGTCACAGTCTCGGTTCCTATCACAAGACGAAAAGCAGAAGCATTTGCCTGTTCGGCTTGCATGGGCGACCAAAGTCCGTCATCACCTTTATAATACAGTCCCACTTCATAGGAACCTTCGTCCAAAGAAGACAAGTCCAAAAAAGCAGTGAACCATTGGGCGTCATTGTTGGAAGGTACAGCCATTTCGCGCTCAACGGTAAGGGGCACCACGACCCCGTCGCGGTAAATGCCGGCACAAACCGTCGTGGCGAACGCAGCCACCGTCTCCGCATTGAAATAACATCCTACTCCGATACTTTCGTCGCGTCCTGCTTCGACCACGCCTTCACTTACGTATTCGTAGCTGGGAGCCGGCCGGCGGGCATAAAGCGACGAGATATAAAGCCGGTTCGGCTGCGGCGTTGAGGAACTTACCGGCGGTTGGATACGGCATACCATAGTTTGGTTAAAAGCATAAGACCCGTTGGAGCCCCCGATGCCCTGCGTACTCGGATTCATCGCCGAAAGGGCATAATATCCATCACTGGAACCACCCCATCCCCAATTAAAATGAAACAGCCCGTCTCCGTCGTAACCATCGCAAAGAAAAGCATGGCCGGCCTTATTATTGAATCCTTCATAAAGCACGGGACGACCGGCTTGCAGTTCGTCGACCAGTATCTTCACCCATTCGTCATAAGGGGTAAGCGCACGGATATGACGATGCATATTGGCATCGTATCCCAAGAAGTCCCGTAAACCAATGGCTGCATCCTTCAGGAAGGCCGTACTTTCACTCCTTGAGTAAGCCATCTTACAGGCATATCCGGCACAAACGCTCAGATTGGCCACGGCATGACGCTGCGCTTCCGTACCCGAGGCATAAGGATAATAGGCAAGCATATTATCCCAATCGAAATCCGGACACTCATCAAAATCAAACTCACGGTAAACCGACTGTTTCCGGTCATAATATTTTATATATCCCGAAGGACGCTGAGGCCAGCGATGATAATACATCAACTGTGCCATGGCTGTGGCCACACATCCCACGACACATCTTTCGTCCGACTCGCCGGATTCGTTTTCCGTCGGACAGAACAAATTGAACGGATCCGCCTGAGTCCATTGGGTCTGCAACATAGGCTGTATGACATCCGTCGGATAATCCGTTTTCCGAAATGCGGCAGCCTTACTCTCCGCCCCGTCCTCGGGCATATCTTTCAATAAGGAAATTTCTTCTTGATAACCTTGCAGCCAACTTTGACTATTGGCAGGAAGGGCGTCGGGAGTAAATCCGCCATGCAGACTATAGGCTAATATGGGACGGGCACGGTCGTCGCCCGACACAATGACAAAGCCTTCATTCCCGTTCACATTCACCACATAGAAACAGGCTTCTTCTGCAGAAACCATCCTACGGGGCGCAACTTTACCTTTACGGTAAGCCACATAAGATAGTTCAAAACGAGGTTTCGCGGACAAAGAACGTACATTTCTCGGCGCGGAAACCGTCTTTAATTCATAAAATGCTTCGGCTTGCGCTAAAGCCTGTTTTAAAGATACAGGACGCGCCCACCCACAAACGCACAGGCAGACCAGCAAGCCACTTAATATAATCTTCGGAATGTTCATATATAAAAAAAGGAGAACGGCCTAACCCCAAAAAGGTTAGGACCGCCCTTTTATCCATCAAAATACCGTTTTCACTTATTCCACAATAACTTTAGTCGAAGCAGACTTGCTACGGCCTACAACCAAGAACATATATGTCCCGGCAGGAACACCGGACAGGTTTACGATCGCAGCATCGGAAGCCGGTTGTGCCTTGATGCTGTTGATTACACGTCCGCTCATATCGTACACATATATACCGGCACCTTCGCCCAACAAATAGCTGCTGACACGATATTCCCTTTCGGCTACTTTGCTGACCTTCATATCGCTATAAGTCTCGGAAACGCTACGAACGCCTGTCGCATCCTTGCTGATTTGAACACTCGGCATACCCGTACTCATTTTGGCAAAAGTTTCGCTGGAGATCACGTAAGTCTGGCCTTCTTTCATTTCCACATAAACCTTGCCTTCTCCATTTTCACCCACTTCGGCCATCTGGGCATCCTCAAAATTGCAGGCAAATTTGGCGTTGTCATCTTCTTCCAACGTCCCGACTTGGAGAATCGTTCCCTGCGGAGCCTTATTTGTCACCAAATAAGTAGCCGTCTCAGGAGCGATAAAACGCCAATAGTTCTCATAAACGGCATTAGGATATGTAACTCCCGTATTTTCGGACAATACGGTCATACGTTCCGGATGGTTCTGGCAACTGGCTACCGGGGAAGACATCTGGAACATAATCTGAGTATCCCCCGAACAAGTCACACAAAACAGGTTCTCACCGGATTTGGCATAAACCTGGTCCGGCATCAAAAGATTGCTTTCGTTCTCCACGGCATTACAATCACCGCTCTTCACTTTCACAGAAGTGACCGTAGTCGAGGAACCTGTAGCCGTGAACTGTCGCACACTATACAAACCGGGATAAACCAGATTTATCTTGAACCATGTCGGATGATTAGCCTTTATAGGAGTGTACATATTGATTCACAGCAATCGGATTTGAACAATCATCTCCCTCGGCAGCAGCCGCCACTTCCACTGGAGCTCCCATAGCCATAACGTTCGTACCCGCAAACCACATACAAGCAGCAGCAATAGTTAGTAAACTTCTTCTCATAATCGTTTTATTTTATATGAATACTATACTAAAAAACACGTTAATAAAACCGTAACCTTCATTCTATTCCGGTAAAATTTGCATTTCGGCAAATCATTCTTTTTTATCTCTCTCTTCCTAAGAGAGCGACAACGGTTGCAAATTTATTGAAAATCTATAGATTCGACAAATAAACATTAATAAAAGTTTGCCAAACCGTTACTTTTTGTTTGAAAAACACAAATAAAGCCTCTTTGGAAAGCACGTAGAAATGCCAATATGACGAAGGTTGTCGCTCTCTTAGGAAGAGAGCAACCGCATTTCTCTTGATGCAAAACCACACAACTTCTATCTTTTTTTCGTAAATTCGCAAAAAGATAAAAAACAAACGTGATATGGTAGTCATTAAAATAGGCCGCGGCGCAACCCAACGCATAATATGGATTCTGGCCCTCCTGATTCTGGCCGGAGGACTTACGGTAGCATTCTTCCACCTGCGTGATAAAATCTTCCCCTCCACCACGTTTGAACTGAATGACGAATTAGGGGGAAACATTTTCCCTTCCCTGATTCTCTCCACAGCCACTACGGACACCCTTATCGTAGCCCCCACGGAAAAAGGCGCGCTGGGGAATCCCAAATCGGGAATCTCAATACAAATCACAAGCCCCGTAAAAGACGCCCGCCTGCATGTAGAGGTAGCAGAAACGCCGTTTTTCAAACGTTCCGTATCGGAATTCATCCTTCCCGAGGAAGGAAAGGCTTACACGGTGTATCCCGATATTCTTTGGAACTACGACGCTTTACGCAATAACACACAGGCCGAGCCTATCACCGTGTCGGTGGAAGTACAAATCAAAGACCGGGAGGCAAGCCAACGCGTACGTACTTTCTCCGTGCGCAGCATCAATGAATGCCTCATCGGCTACAATGACAAGAAGAACCGCTTTCACAATACGGGAGTCCTGTTTGCCGCATACGTGAACGAAGACAGTCCGTTGATAGACAAAATCCTGCGGGAAGCCTTGAACACACGTATCGTCAACCGCTTTATGGGCTATCAGAACAAGCGTAAAGACTACGTGGACAAGCAGGTCTATGCCCTTTGGAACGTACTGCAACGGCGCAAGTTCCGTTACAGTTCGATTTCATACAGCAGCCTATCGAGCAACGTAGTCTATTCCCAGCGTGTACGGACGTTGGAAGACGCTCTGGCTTCTTCGCAAATCAACTGCGTGGACGGCAGCGTATTGTTCGCCTCCCTGCTCCGCGCCATCAACATCGACCCGATATTGGTGCGCATTCCGGGGCACATGTACGTAGGGTATTACACCGACCGCAATCACAGTCAGGCCAATTTTCTGGAGACAACGATGATCGGAGACATAGACCTGGATGATTTCTTCCCCGAAGAAAAACTGGATTCCACTTCCGAAGGCAAGTCGCAGGAAGAAATGTCACGGCTCACTTTCGAGAAATCCAAAGAGTATGCCCATCGTAAATACTCGGCCGACAGCGCACGCATCCATACGCTCCCACGGCAATACATGTTCCTGGAAATCTCCAAGGCATTAAGACGGAAGATACAACCGTTGGGCAAATGAAACCGGCGTCCCCGTCATATTTACGGACATTCGAGAAAAAGCAAACGGCATCTCCAATATTTTATAAAGCATTGTATTAGAATCAATTACAGCTTCCCTCATTTTGATTTTCCGTTCTGCGCCAAACGGAAAATCAATCTCAGGCAAACGATTTTCCGTTCTCAGCCAAACGATTTTTCATTCTCAGCAGAACGGAAAAAGGCGTTCTGCAATCCTTACACCCTATTCCGGTATCCGGAAAAACGATCGCTAAAAAAGGGGATGGCTTCGCACGAAGCCATCCCCTTCAAGTTCCTGAAAAAATATCCACCGTCCACTCCTACGCAACGGATTTCCGTCTCTGCCTCCACACGGTTCAACCTTCCTGCGACGGATAATGCAAATTGGCGTCCGTCACCTGTTCCAGCACTTCATGGAGGTACTTGGCAGACTCCCATTTGGCCATCGGCAAGTCCTGCAACAAATAATTGCCGCAGTCACGCGGGGTTGCTCCGGGAACTTCCCCTTCATATTCCGCAATGAAACGGAACGTTTCTTTCATCAGTTCCACAATATCCTCCGACTGCAAGTCCCCCTTCATCAGCAGGTAATTTCCCGTCAGGCACCCCATCGGTCCCCAATATACAATCTTATCGGACCATACCGGATGATTGCGCAGGAACGTGGCCGCCAGATGTTCTATTGTATGCAACGCGCCTTGCCCCAAAGCCGGCTCACGGTTGGGTTCTTTCATGCGGACATCGAACGTGGTCACTGTCTCACCTCCCACTCCATCTTTACGGGAAACGTAAATGCCCCGCAACAAGTGGATGTGGTCAATCGTAAAACTTGGAATTTTCTTCATTGGATTTATATGTTTTTTCGAATTAAGACAAAGAAGAAGGCAAACTCTCCAAGAAGGTACGTACTACCCCGAAAGAACGGTCGGCCATCGTTTCCCAAAAATTCTCGTACTGCTGCCAGTGCGCATCGGCTCCCGGCGTGTCGCTGATAATCCGGAAACTGATGAAAGGCACGCGGTAGAGGTGGCAAACCTGCGCTATGGCAGCCGATTCCATGTCTACGGCCAACCCCTCAGGAAATTCGGCTTTTATGGCATCCAGTTCGCCGCGCTCCGTGATGAACTTGTCACCAGTACAAATCAACCCGGCATGCACGGGAACCGATGACGGCAACGAAACGGCCTTGCGAACCAATCTTTCGTCGCACGTGAACCGGGGAGGCAATCCCTGAATCTGCCCGTAGACATTCCCCATGCCGCACCATACGTCATGATAGACCACCTCCGAAGCCGCCACGACTTCCATCACACCGGCTTTTGCGTCGATGCCTCCGGCCACTCCCGTACTCACCACCACATCCGGCTGCATGCGGGCCGTCAGTTCGGACGCACCAACGGCTGCATTCACTTTCCCAATGCCGCACTCCATGATATATAAGGTGTTCCCGCCCAACTGTCCTATGGTATATTCAAAAAGTCCATGTCGCTCCTTACGCATCTCCGCGACCAACCGGGTCAACTGTTCGCGTTCGGAAGCCATCGCTGCAATAATTCCTATTTTCATTCGTCGTCATCTTTATTTCCCTGCAAAAGTACAATTTTTCCGCCACTAATTCAATATAATCGGGACAATCGGTTGTTCTTTCACATCGTCTATCGCTACAGAACGGTACTTCACACGGGCAAAGTCTATGGCCTTCAAATCGATGCTCCGGATTTCGCTGTTGTACATGGTACGGTAATAAAACACCAAATCCTTCATGTCCGTGGCGGAAGTCCACTGCGTAGCGCTCGGAATATCCGCCGGCACCTTGGCATCTGCAAATTCAATCCCCACGGGAATGTCGAAATTGTTCAATATCTGGAAAGCTTGCAGTACCGTCTTTTGCGCCGTAGCCTGCACGGGAGAAGAAGTCTGATAGAAAGCGGCACGCACAAAACGGGACGGAGGCGTCACATCGCCGGGAATCCCTAAAAAGCCGCTGCCTGCACCAAAAGCGGCGAGCTTCACCTTGCCGAACGGCTTGGCTTCCGCCACTCCTGCATACAGGTTTACATAATTGTTCAGGTTCGTCATCTGCCATTCAAAACCCGGAGAGTTGGTAAGCACGCCTAATTCATTTTCATAAAAATGAGGAATACCGTCCACAATCTCCAACACGACCTGTCGTCCCGAAGCGTCCGCAATGCGCCAATGAGCCGTAGAGGCACGCGGGTCGGACGACACCACATGCACCGTTCCAAGTGCCTCTTTTACCTCATCCACCGTCTTGAACTGAGACAACATCCAAGGTACCAGTTGCAAATCGGACAAAGTACTCTCACGTTGTCCCTCATCGTACGCTTCATAACTACCGTAGTGAGGGAAGTAAAACAAACCGGCAGCCAGTCCGGCCTCGTTCAGTCCGTCGGCCACAAAATCCTCCAACTCCACGGCTATCCCTACATAACCGTATGCCGCCGTAAATTCCAATCCGTTTTTTTGTCCGCCCGGCACATACGATTGTTGCATATACCCCCGAGGCACAACCACATAACGGCTGTTCAGATAACTGCCGCCCCACTCTATGGTACGAGCCAAGACGGTGGCGCCGTCCTGCGACTTCAACGTAATTCCCGTACATGCATCAGCCGTATGCGGAACCCATAGTCCGACCGCCGTAACGGCAAGCCCGAAAACCACGTCCTTTATTATTTTATTCACATTCTTCATCTTTTCAATATTTTATATGGTTATATTTCGAAAGGTACGAAAAAAGCCATACTTTTGCAAGCATAATCCAGTATTATATTTTCCAACTTCACAAAGATGCAACGCTTTTATGCCTTCTTATTATTGTTCCTAAATGCAGTATTATGGGTTCTTGTCGCGATTATCAGCCCCATATATTTGTTATTGCATGCCCTATACCAAACATGTAAGCGATGCTTCGTACACCCCGAATAAACCCCGGAAGAGACTCGAATCCCTCATTAAAACTTATCTTGGAAAGGGGTAAGTAAGACTTGAAATACCCGGCCTCTCTACTCAAATAAAAGTATACAAACAAAAGAACTCCCTCCACCAACTTTCAAAAGTTGGTGGAGGGAGCTCACATCTATTAACTAACACCTAATGCAATTACTTCACTTCCTCAAAATCTGCATCTTGAATACTATCATCAGAAGAAGAGCTTCCGGCGTTGGTATTACTCTGTCCTCCGGCATTCTGCTGTGCACCGGCTCCAGGCTGTGCACCACCCTGATACATCTGTGCACTGGCTGCCTGCCATGCTCCATTCATTTCGGCAATAGCAGCATCGATAGCGGCAACATCACCCGCCTTGTGAGCATCTTTCAATTTCTGCAAAGCTCCTTCGATGGCAGGTTTCTTGTCAGCCGGAATCTTATCACCCAACTCTTTCAACTGGTTCTCTGTCTGGAAAATCATAGAGTCAGCCTGATTCATCTTGTCTACTCTTTCACGCTCTTTCTTGTCGGCATCTGCATTAGCCTCAGCCTCAGCTTTCATACGGTCGATTTCGTCTTTGCTCAAACCTGAAGAAGCTTCGATACGGATAGCCTGTTCCTTACCGGTAGCCTTATCCTTGGCAGACACTTTCAAAATACCATTGGCATCGATGTCGAAAGTCACCTCAATTTGAGGAACTCCACGACGAGCAGGTGCAATGCCGGTCAAATTAAACTGACCGATAGACTTATTCTGAGCGGCCATCGGACGTTCTCCCTGCAATACGTGAATAGTCACTTCCGTCTGATTGTCGGCAGCCGTACTGAACACTTCGCTCTTGTTGCACGGAATGGTCGTATTGGCTTCAATCAACTTCGTCATTACGCCACCCATCGTCTCAATACCCATAGACAACGGCGTCACATCCAACAATACGATGTCGCCCACTCCGGCTTCCTTATTCAGGATAGCCCCTTGGATAGAAGCGCCTACAGCTACGACCTCATCCGGATTTACACCTTTAGACGGAGCCTTACCGAAGAAATCTTCTACTAACTTCTGGATGGCTGGAATACGACTCGAACCGCCGACAAGAATCACTTCGTCGATATCTGAATTACTCAAACCGGCATCCTGCATTGCCTTCTGGCACGGCACCTTACAAGCCTGAATCAAATTATCGGCCAACTGCTCGAACTTAGCACGCGTCAAAGTCTTCACCAAGTGCTTGGGCACACCGCCTACGGCCGTGATATAAGGCAAATTGATTTCCGTAGTCGTAGAAGAAGACAATTCAATCTTGGCCTTCTCAGCAGCTTCTTTCAAACGTTGCAATGCCATCGGGTCTTGCTTCAAATCAACTCCTTCTTCCGACTTGAAGTCAGCAGCCAGCCAGTCGATAATCACTTGGTCGAAATCATCACCTCCGAGGTGAGTATCACCATTGGTAGAAAGCACCTCGAATACACCGCTACCAAACTCCAGTATGGAAATATCAAATGTACCGCCTCCCAAGTCGAAGACAGCAATCTTCATGTCCTTATTGGACTTATCCACACCGTAAGCCAAAGCCGCAGCCGTCGGTTCATTCACAATACGTTTCACTTCCAAACCGGCAATCTGTCCGGCCTCTTTCGTCGCCTGACGCTGAGAATCCGAAAAATAGGCCGGCACGGTAATCACAGCTTCCGTCACCTCCTGACCCAGATAGTCCTCAGCCGTCTTCTTCATCTTCTGGAGAATCATGGCAGAGATTTCCTGCGGAGTATAGAGACGCCCCTCGATATCCACACGAGGCGTGTTGTTATCTCCTTTTACTACTGAATAAGGCACACGTGCTATTTCTTTCTGTACCTGATCATAGGTCTCACCCATGAAACGTTTGATAGAGAAAATGGTATTCTTCGGATTCGTAATCGCCTGACGTTTGGCCGGATCACCCACCAGGCGTTCGCCGTTTTTAAACGCCACGATAGAAGGAGTCGTACGCTTGCCTTCGTTGTTCGCGATTACTACCGGTTCGTTACCTTCAAATACGGAAACACAAGAGTTTGTAGTTCCCAAGTCAATTCCAATAATCTTTCCCATAATATATCTACTTTTTTATTATTAATCTAAATTGAATGTATTTCTTACGTCCGCCTCTTACGGAAGCAGCGCACTGTTATAAAAACAAACCGCGTGCCAAACCATCTCATGAGACAGAAAAAACAATAAAAAAAGATTTATCGGAATCAAGAGAGAGTTTTTCTGCTATCTTTGTTCTCGGACAAGCTCATCTGCGACAGTCAGACCTGAAAACTGCCAAAATGGCTGAAAAAATATAAAATGTATGACGAAAATAGCACGACTTCTATTATTTCTTTGCACCTTATCGGTATTCCATATTTCTATAGCACGCCCACGGGTAGCCGTAGTACTAAGCGGAGGCGGTGCAAAAGGTACGGCTCACATCGGGGCACTGAAAGTAATTGAAGAAGCAGGAGTCCCCATCGACATGATTGTAGGTACGAGCATGGGTAGTATCATCGGCGGGTTATATGCCATAGGATATACGACCGAACAGCTCGACAGTATATTCATGGCACAAGACTGGAACACATTGCTTAGCGACAAAGCTTATCGCAATGCGCTTAACCTACAGACCAGAGAACAAAATTCACAATACATCCTCTCCGTCCCCTTCTTTGAAAAACCGCAAGACTTAATCAGCGGAGGAGTCATTAAAGGAAGAAACATCGGGCGTATGTTATGGCAACTCACCGAAGGGTACCACGATTCCATTGATTTTCAAAAAATGCCTATCCCGTTTGCCTGTATTTCCCAAGATTTGGTGACGGGCGAAGAGATCGTATTCCGAAACGGCGTACTGCCCATCGCCATACGTGCCAGCATGTCCATTCCCGGTGCTTTTGCCCCGATATCCATGAACGGCAAACTACTCATCGACGGTGGTATCATCAACAATTACCCGGTAGATGTGGCACGGCAAATGGGAGCAGACATTGTCATAGGGGTGGACGTACAGGATCCGATGAAAAATGCAGAAGAACTTCAAAACAATATCTTCGCACAACTCAACCAACTCATCAACTTGCAAAGAAAAGACCGTTGGGAACAAAATATCGCTCTCTCGGACGTCTATATCAAGGTCGATGTAAAAGGATACAACACAGCCAGTTTCAACACAACAGCCATAGACTCCCTGATGGAACGTGGAGCACAAGCCGCCCGCTCACAGATAGACACCTTACGGGCCATAGGCAGTCGTTTCTCTCCCGACGATTCCATCGTGAGCCGTCCCACCCCTCCTTTCTTCTATATGCACCGCCCGGGAAATATCGAAGCGCGCTATGCAGGAAGCTTGAAAATCCTGATAGGCGACGCGCCCAGAAATTCCATCAATCTGGGACTTAGGTTCGACAACGAAGAACTGGCAGCCTTGCTGTTCAACGGACAAATGCAACTCGGGAAAAAAAGGAATCACCACATCAACCTGACTTTACGTTTAGGAAAGCAAACTTATGGCGACGCGCATTACAATCTCAACTTAGGCAGGGAATGGAACCTTACCACAGGCTACCGTTACACCTATAACGATTTTAACATCTATGAGAAAGGAGAAAGGACGTACGGTATCAGCTTCAATCACCATTTCGGAGAGGTCGGATTCACCAAAAGCTGGAAAAACGTACGTCTCAAGTTGGGAGGAATTTACCAACTCTACAACTACGGCTCCCTCCTCTATCGCTTCGAGGACAGCTCACCGACAGATATTACCAAAGAAAGCTACCTGAAGTTCGGCACACAATACGCCGTCAACACATTGGACGATATTTACTTCCCGACAAAAGGAGCTGAATTCGATATGGAATACTACTATGCCATACCATTAAACGGAAACAAAGCCTTCCACACAGCCGGAATACACTGGAATGCCGCATTCTCTTTCAACTCGCGCTTCACTTTAATGCCCCGGATAGAAGGACGCTATCTGACGACAGAAAACACCGTGGCCGAGATGAATACGCTCGGCGGGCAAGAACGGGGCAAATACTTCAGCCAACAAATACCATTCTACGGCATCAATCATTTCGAGATGTCCCATCGTTCTTTGGTCGTAGCGGGAATAGAGGCCCGTCAACGCATCGGAGGAAAGCATTACGTCAGCGGCGTATTCAATATCGCCGCCACATCGGACGACTGGATGCACTTTTTCAAAAACAGTTTCAACGATAACGACCTGTTGGGATACCACATCTTCGGTGGAGCCATAAAATATGACCTCCGTACCTTTATAGGTCCTATCGGTATTACGATTTGCTTCAGCGACCGAGCCAAGACCGCCGGATACATAAGGGCGGGATTCAATTTCTGAAACCCGCCCTTATGTCCTTCACAGCTTTTTCACTCGGCTTTAAACTCCAAAACTCCACCTTTCATCAAGTCCCGGATGGCAATGAAAGGCGCATCCAGTTTCTTTCCGTTAAAAAGAATAACCGGCAGATGCCTATGTTCTTTCAGCTCTTCGGCACGAACTGTCAACACCTTGCCATGCGGCAGTTCCACACGGACCGACGGGAACCGCGGAATCCCCAACGCATATTCTCCCGACACCGGAGTCACCGGATAAAAGCCCAACGAACTGAACAGATACCAGGCAGACATCTGTCCGCAGTCGTCATTTCCCGACAGTCCGTCCGCCCCGTTCCTGTAATGGGTATCCAGGATTTCCGGAATACGTTCTTGCGCCTTGTCGAAGCGACCGCAATAGTTATATAAATACACATAATGGTGGCCGGGTTCATTGTCATGCCGGTAATGCCCGTTGTCGAACACGTTATCGAGCGCTGCGGCAAAAGACTCGTTACCTCCCATCAAATCTATCAGCCCCTGCACATCCTGCATGACACAAAACTGATAAGTCCAGTTGGCCCCTTCGGTAAACCCTGAATGCTCCCCGGCCCAACTGCCATCGGCATTACGCGCTTGGAAAAGTTTCGTTTTCGGATTATACAAATAGCGGTAATTCTTTGTCCTTCTCATCAAATCTTCATAATCGGCCGTTTTTCCCAAAGCCTTTGCCATTTGGGCAATGCAATAGTCGCTTAAAGCAAATTCCAACGTACGGGCCACAGATTCATTCGTCCGGTCATCCGCCACGTAACCGTTCTTCAGGTAATAAGACAATCCGCCGCGTGCCTCATATCCGCCGTTCCACCATTCTCTGTCCCCCCAACGGTGGAGACTGTCGTCCGTAGGAGGCACGTAGGCATCCTTACGAATCGCTTCATACGCCTTCTCCACGTCATAATCGCGAAAGCCATTGATGTAAGCATCCGCTATTACAGCGTCCGCATGCGTGCCGATCATGATATTCGTATAGGTAGGATTCGGCCATTTGGGTATCCAGCCGCCCTCTTCGTACATTTGTACCAATGCCGTAACCATATCGTTCACCCGTTCGGGCGCCATGATTTGCAGCCAAGGGTGTTCAGCCCTGAAAGTATCCCACAAAGAATAAGCATTATAGGAAACGCCCTGATGCACCTTATCGTCAAACGGACTGTAATAACGGCCATATTCCGAAAACTCCCGAGGATACTGCAAGGTACGGAAAAACGCCGTATAGAATATCGTACGGTCTTCTTCGCTCGCCCCCTCCAGGTCTATCTTGGAAAGCTTTTCCTCCCATTCCTTTTTCACTTTTTTCGTCACGGATGCAAACGAAGACCTGGCCGGAATCTCTTTCGACAGGTTCACTGCAGCTTGCTCGAAGTCGATAAAAGAACTGCCGATACGTACATCAACCCACGTCGTCCCCGCAGGAAACTCGACATATCCGCCTACCGAACCACCTTCCGCCTGTACAGACTTTCCACTGACCGCCCCGTCGCGCCATGTGCCGTAACCGGCGAAGTCTTCGGAGAACTTCAACACATAATATCCTTTGAACCCCGGTAAGGCCGGCCCCAAATGGGCATCATGCCTTTCCTTATTATATATATGCACCTCGCGCTTGTCGGGATAGATGCGTATGAAGCCTCCTTCGTTTTCCCTCCCGGCCTCCAAATAAAGCAAGGATTTTTCCCCTTTGGGGTAAGTGATATGAAAGAAAGACGCGCGTGAAGTCGCTGTCATTTCCGTGGTAATCTCCGAACCGCCGTGTTTTCCCGAAGCGTATGACACCTTATAATAATAAGGTGTAGCCACTTCTTTCCCATGATCCAGACGCACCTGCCTGTCCGTCGCCTTGATTTTCAGTTCTCCACTTTGGGGCATCAGGGTCATGAACCCGTAATCTCCCATCCAGATGGCCGGCTGGTGCGTCCCCATAAAACCGATTAAGACCGAATCGCAACGGCGATACATCGTACGGGATATACCGTTGAGGCGGGTCGCCGCGCACCACTGCGTCATGGCAAAAGGCGTACCCACGGCCGGAGTCGTCCCCCCGTATTCCGTCTCATGGCTACCATCCGTACCAATCATCATAGACACTTCGTCCACATGGGATTTAGCTGTTTTTGCGGCTTTGCCCGACATGACAAAAGGACACGAAGCCACACTCATCAATAAAAATAAAGTTCGTAATACTCTCATGTTATCAAAAATTTGGTTAGGGTTGTCTTACAAATAAACGGAAAAGAACAGCCCTGCGGCCATTCTTTTCGTTTATAAAAAAGGATATTGTCACGGATTGGCATTGGCATCCTGCAAGGCTGCCGCAATCAGTCCTTCCACTTCGTCACAGAGTTCGGGGTTGTCTTTCAACATATTTTTCACGGCATCCCTTCCTTGTCCTATCTTCGTATCGTTGTAACTGTACCAGGAACCGCTCTTCTTCAGAATACCCAGTTCCGTACCCAAGTCTACGATTTCACCGATTTTAGAGATACCTTCTCCAAAGGTGATTTCAAATTCAGCCTTACGGAAAGGAGGCGCCACCTTGTTCTTCACCACTTTCACGCGTACCTGATTACCGACCACCTCGTCGCCGTCCTTGATACTCGTCACGCGGCGGATGTCCAGACGCACGCTGGCGTAAAATTTCAAAGCGTTACCACCGGTCGTCGTCTCCGGATTGCCGAACATCACGCCGATTTTCTCACGCAACTGGTTGATGAAAATACAAGTGGTATTCGTCTTGTTGATCGTGGAGGTCAGTTTACGCAAAGCCTGACTCATCAAGCGGGCCTGCAAACCGACTTTATTGTCCCCCATATCGCCCTCGATCTCAGCCTTCGGTGTCAAGGCAGCCACGGAGTCTATCACGATAATGTCGATAGCCGACGAACGGATCAACTGGTCGGCTATTTCCAATGCCTGCTCCCCGTTGTCCGGTTGGGAAATCCACAAATTGTCCACGTCCACGCCCAACTTGGCGGCATAAAAGCGGTCGAAAGCGTGCTCCGCATCGATAAACGCGGCTATCCCGCCGGCTTTCTGCGCCTCGGCAATGGCATGGATGGCCAAGGTCGTTTTACCGGAGCTCTCCGGACCGTAAATCTCTATAATACGTCCGCGCGGGTATCCCCCCACGCCCAAAGCGGCATTCAACGCGATGGAACCCGTAGGAATCACATCCACCTGTTCCACGTGGTCGTCGCCCAGTTTCATGATAGAACCCTTTCCGAAGTTCTTCTCTATCTTGTCCATCGCCGCTTGCAGGGCTTTCAGCTTCTCCGTATTCGGTCCGCCGCCCCCAGTGGTTTCTTCTTCTTTCTTTGCCATAATCTTTTTTATAATCAAATCATCTATGTTTCAGCTCCCGGCAGCACCCCGACAAGAGATGCTATCCGGGATATACTGCATTAAAGTTCAAGGTCGCCATTGAACACTTCGTGCCAGGGAAGCCCGTCCTTGTTCAACTCCTCCATGAACGGATCCGGGTCGAACTCTTCCACATTCCACACACCGGGCTTCTTCCAGATGCCTTTCAGGAACATCATGGCTCCTATCATGGCCGGCACGCCCGTCGTATAGCTAACCCCCTGCATGCCGGTCTCCAGATAAGCGGCATGATGGCTGCAATTATTGTACACGTAATAAGTCAGCTCTTTTCCGTCCTTCACCCCACGGATACGACAGCCGATACTGGTCTCGCCTTCGTAGTTTTCACCCAAATCCTGCGGGTTGGGCAACACGGCCTTGAGGAACTGCAACGGAACGATTTTCACCCCATTGTAATCCACCTCGTCTATGCGTGCCATACCGATATTCTGAATCACGCGCAGATGCGTAAGGTATTCCTGTCCGAAAGTCATCCAGAAGCGGGCACGCTTGATGGTCGGGAAGTTCTTCACCAGCGATTCGAGCTCTTCGTGGAACAACAGATAAGAGTCGCGCGGACCGATGTTCGGATACGTCAGGTCCTTATGGATTTCCATAGGCTTCGTCTCCACCCACTGTCCGTTCTCGTAATAACGTCCGTTCTGCGTAATTTCGCGGATGTTGATTTCCGGATTGAAGTTTGTGGCAAAAGCCTTATGATGATTTCCCGCATTGCAGTCCACGATGTCCAGGTAATGGATTTCATCGAAATAATGTTTGGCCGCGTATGCCGTATACACACCGGAAACGCCCGGGTCGAAACCGCAGCCCAGAATGGCGGTCAGTCCGGCTTCCTCGAAACGTTTCTTGTAGGCCCACTGCCAACTGTATTCAAAATGAGCCACGTCCTTCGGCTCGTAGTTTGCCGTATCCAGATAATTGCATCCGGTTTGCAGGCAAGCTTCCATAATGGTCAAGTCCTGATAAGGCAAGGCCAGATTCATCACCATGTCCGGTTTGTAACCGTTCAGCAGTTCCACCAACTCTTCCACATTGTCGGCGTCCACCTGTGCCGTTTGGATAGACGGGTTCCCGATGGCCTTCACGATAGCGTCACACTTGGCCTTCGTACGGCTGGCAATCATGATTTCGTCAAACACTTCTGGATGCTGGGCCACTTTGTGCGCTGCTACCGTAGCCACACCACCGGCACCGATAATTAAAACTTTTCCCATTTTTTGAATTCGGTATTATAATTAAATATGTATAGGATGCAAAGTTAATGACTTTTTCCAAGAAGTAAAGAAAAAGCCTGTTTTTTTGATTTTTATTTGAATTAGATAATTTGCTCACGCTCGGCAGACTCGAACAAGTTCGGTCTGTTCTCGCTTAATCGCAAATTTCGTCACCCCTGATGCCCAACGCATTCATCAACGAGTAACCGAGAATTTCCTGACGGAATCCTCTCCCCGCCTGAGGTTCCATGGCCAGCAACGTGATGTCCTTTCCTTCGGTCCGGCCCAAAATCTCGCGTACTCGAAGACCGTATTTCTCCACGTCCGGCACGATGACCAGTCGTTTGATGCCTTTCTCGTCGGCCAATGCCTCGAGCGACTGCAAATAGAGGGCGTCTCCGTCCACCAAGTTCTCCACCTGTACGGAACTCAACTTGAATTCTCCCAAATGTCCGTCGCAGAACGCCTTGCCATCAAGCTCGGCCTCGAAGTCCGAGGGGGTGAAGTTGTCTAAGGCTTTCCGCCCCTTGCCGTGGATAAACACGACCTGTATGTCATTCTTCCCCTCTCCGACTCCCCCGTCCAAAGCCGCGCAAACCAACCATTGCGCCAGGTCGGCCTTAGGAATCGGACGGTTCAGCATCCGCTCGAAATTCACGATTAAATTGAATGCCACGGCATCCACGTAATCCGCATCCACCAGTATGACATTCTCACTCCATTTCGTTTTTTCCATTTTATGTAGTACTGTTTTCCGTTCACAAAGATACAAAAAAACAAAAGCAGAGCAGCGCATGAAATGAGAATCTGTCGTCACCAACTGCGTCTTTTTGCTTTCAAAATGACAGCAAAAAGGTCATGCAGGCCAGTGGAAAAACCTTTTTCCAGCGTAGTTTCAGATGTTTTCGAGGCATCCTTAAATACATTTTTTCACGTTTAAGGTTCGTTTTTTAATCTTTTTAAGCCAAAACGCGTTTCAATCTCAAGAGATTGATTTTCCGTTCGGCTGAAAAAACATTTTTTTTCTCCGCTTGTCGGCCTGAGAAGGTCTGTATCGGGAGGCGAAATGTACCTGAAAACGACGTAAGGACAAGCTTTTCCGGCTTGATTTTTTGCTATTTGAAGCCTTTCCGCCTGTCAAAGGCTGATGTCAAAATGCCATGTCTATCCGATTTGTACTATCACGCCCGGCACTCTCCTGCGCAGAACCTCGCAGCCCGGCCTTCCGGATGTTGCCGGAAAGCCCCTTATGGACGACAGACTGTCTTCCCGCCACCCCGCGAGAATCGCGTATTTCCGCAGACCTCCGCACGGGGACGCAAATAACGGATTCTCATGAAGGCCGATTTGACTTTTTGACAAAGACGCTTGCCCCTTATATGAAAGCCCACCTGCCAAAGCCGTCAGTCCGCGAAGCATCCAGCCTGCCATATTTTCATGTTTTATGACATTTTGTCAGACTGATCCTTGTGGCAAACATTTTGATACAGGATAAGTGTGGCTCGGCAACGCCACACTGAAATACAGAAAAATAAACAAATAAATATAGAAAGGAAACAACCATGACTTTTGACAAATTTACCATCAAGGCTCAAGAGGCCATTCAGGAAGCCGTCAACCTTGTACAGGCAAGGGGACAGCAAGCCATCGAACCGGAACACTTGTTGGCCGGTATCCTCAAAGTGGGGGAAAACGTCACGAATTTCCTCTTTCAGAAACTGGGTGTCAACAGCAGGCAAATCGAACAGATACTGGAAAGCCAGATCGCTTCGCTGCCAAAGGTGCAGGGGGGCGAACCCTACCTGAGCCGCGAAAGCAACGAAGTGCTGACACGGGCACAGGATTACGCTTCCAAGGGCGGCGACGAGTTCGTCTCGCTCGAACCGATGCTTCTGGCTTTGCTGACTGTGAAAAGTACGGCCTCCAGAATCCTGAAAGACGCAGGCATCACTGAAAAGGAACTGGCATCTGCCGTCAACGAACTGCGTAAAGGAGAAAAAGTGACTTCCCAAAACAGTGAAGACACTTATCAGGCGCTCAACAAGTACGCCAAGAATCTCATCGAAGAAGCGCGGAGCGGAAAGCTCGACCCGGTCATCGGACGGGATGAAGAGATACGGCGCGTGCTGCAAATCCTGAGCCGACGTACGAAGAACAACCCGATATTAATCGGCGAACCGGGTACGGGTAAGACGGCCATCGTGGAAGGACTGGCCCATCGTATCCTGCGGGGCGACGTACCGGAGAACCTGAAAGACAAACAGCTCTACTCCCTCGACATGGGTGCGCTTATCGCCGGTGCCAAATACAAAGGAGAGTTTGAGGAACGTCTGAAATCCGTCATCAACGAAGTGACGAAAAGCGAAGGGCGCATCATCCTCTTCATCGACGAAATCCACACGTTGGTGGGCGCGGGAAAAGGCGAGGGTGCCATGGATGCCGCCAACATCCTGAAGCCTGCCTTGGCACGGGGCGAGCTGAGAAGCATCGGTGCCACCACGTTGGACGAATACCAGAAGTACTTCGAAAAGGACAAGGCATTGGAGCGCCGTTTCCAGACGGTTATGGTCAACGAGCCAGACACGCTCAGCACCATTTCCATCCTGAGGGGACTGAAGGAAAGATATGAGAACCACCACAAGGTGCGTATCCAAGACGACGCCATCATCGCCGCCGTGGAACTTTCCAACCGCTATATCACCGACCGTTTCCTCCCGGACAAGGCCATCGACCTGATGGACGAGGCGGCAGCCAAACTGCGTATGGAGCGTGACTCCGTACCGGAGGAACTGGACGAAATCGAACGCCGGTTGAAACAGTTGGAAATCGAGCGCGAGGCCATCAAACGGGAAAACGACCAGCCCAAACTGGAACAACTGAGCAAGGAGATTGCCGAACTGAAAGAACAGGAAAGCAGCTACAAGGCCAAATGGGAGGCCGAACGCGGACTGGTGAACAAAATCCAGCAGAACAAACAGCAAATCGAGCAGTTGAAATTCGAAGCCGAACGGGCCGAACGCGAAGGCGACTATGGCAAGGTGGCCGAAATCCGCTACGGCAAGCTCAAGGCATTGGAGGACGAAATCAACCGGATACAAGACCAGTTGAAGGACACGCAGGGCGGAGACGCGATGATTAAAGAGGAAGTGACCTCGGAAGACATCGCCGATGTGGTAAGCCGTTGGACGGGCATTCCCGTGAGCAAGATGCTGCAAAGCGAGCGCGAGAAGCTGCTCCATCTGGAAGAGGAACTCCACAAACGGGTCATCGGGCAGGACGAGGCCATACAGGCCGTGAGCGATGCCGTGCGGCGCAGCCGTGCGGGACTGCAAGACCCGAAACGTCCCATCGGTTCGTTCATCTTCTTGGGAACGACCGGTGTAGGCAAGACCGAGCTGGCCAAGGCTTTGGCCGAATACCTCTTCGACGACGAGACGCTGATGACGCGTATCGACATGTCGGAATATCAGGAGAAATTCAGCGTAAGCCGGTTGATCGGTGCGCCTCCGGGATACGTAGGATACGATGAGGGCGGACAACTCACGGAGGCCGTACGCCGCAAACCTTACTCGGTAGTTCTGTTCGATGAAATAGAAAAGGCGCATCCTGACGTATTCAACATCCTCTTGCAAGTGCTCGACGACGGCCGTCTGACCGACAACAAGGGACGCGTGGTGAACTTCAAGAACACCATCATCATCATGACGAGCAACCTGGGGAGCGGTTACATCCAGAGCCAGTTCGAGAAACTGACGCCGCAGACCGGCACACAAGCCCGCGAAGCCCTCATCGAGGAGACGAAAAAAGAGGTGCTCGGCATGCTGAAGAAGACCATTCGTCCGGAGTTCCTGAACCGTATCGACGAGACCATCATGTTCTTGCCGCTCACGCAGGAGCAAATCAAACAGGTGGTGCGCCTGCAAATCAACGGCATCACCCAGATGCTGGAGGGCAACGGCGTGACCTTGCAACTGACCGATGCCGCCCTGGACTTCCTGGCCGATGCGGGTTATGATCCCGAGTTCGGTGCCCGTCCGGTCAAACGGGCCATCCAGCGTTACCTGCTGAACGACTTGTCGAAGACCATGCTGGCACAGCATATCGACCGGACGAAACCCATCATCGTGGATGCGGACGGAAACGGATTGGTGTTCAGAAACTAAGCATAAACAAAGAGCGGAAATGTGAAACCACACATTCCCGCTCTTTTTGTTCATATTTCACAATATCCCTACTTTCAAGTATCCATACGCCCATCTCTCCGTCAGTATGAACTGATAAGATAATCAAGAAATAATGCAATACCTAAAAACAGGTATTTGCTCAATCCGCAAATTACTGATTTTGAACGATTGCAAAATTCTCTTTCCAAGCCGTATCTTTGCATTCGCAAAACAAACCTCCTAAACTCATAAAAATTGAAAACGGTAATCAGATTGTTAAGCCTTACATTGGCATTTATTGCAGGAACAAACCACCTTTCAGGACAAGCCCGGAAACAGGCTATGGTCTCAGGCAAGGTGATCTCCACTTCGAACGAAATCATGGACTTTGCTACCGTACAAGTCAAAGGGACCTCTATCGGTACACGCCCCGACGAAAAAGGAATATATCATCTGAAAGTCGATGCGGGAAAGCATACATTGGTGTTTAAGGCTATGGGGTACGCCACGGTGGAACGTACCGTCACTCTCCAGGCCGGCGAACGCCAGAAGTTGAATGTCAAAATGCACCAGAAAGATATGGAACTGGCCGAAGTGAAAGTGGAAGCTAGCCACGTGGGCCGCATCAACAAATCGGCATTCAACGCTGTGGCCGTAGACTTGAAAGGCATGGCCGGACTGAATAAGAACCTGGCCGAAGTGCTGACCACCGTTCCGGGCGTCAAGCTGCGCGAGACGGGCGGAATGGGTTCGGACATGCAACTCATGCTCGACGGTTTTACGGGCAAACACGTCAAGATCTTTATCGACGGCGTACCGCAGGAAGGAGCCGGAACAGCCCTCAATCTGAACAACCTGCCGGTGAACTTCGCCGAACGCATCGAGGTCTACCGTGGAGTGGTTCCCGTAGGTTTCGGTACCGATGCCTTGGGCGGGGTCATCAATATCGTCACCAACCAAAGGAAACTCGGCTGGTTTGCCGATGCCTCTTATTCTTACGGCTCGTTCAACACCCACAAATCTTTCGTCAACTTCGGACAGTCGTTCAAGAACGGTCTGCTGTATGAAATCAACGCTTTCCAGAATTTCTCGGACAACAACTATTACATTGACTACTACGTTACGGAATTCAGCGACGACGGTATTTCGGAGAACACTGACAAGACAAAGATTTACCACATGAAACGTTTCAACGACCGTTTCCACAACGAAGCCGTGAGCGGCAAAATCGGGGTGGCCGACAAGAAATGGGCCGACCGCCTGATGCTGGGCTTTACCTACACCCACTTTTATAAGGAGATACAAAACGGAGTGTTGCAGAAGGTCGTGTTCGGAGAAAAACACCGTCATGGCTTCTCGTTCATCCCCTCTTTGGAATACCGCAAACGCAACTTGTGGGTCGAGGGACTCGATGTCATGGCCAATGTCAACTACAACCACAACATCACCCATAACATAGATACGGCATCTTACAAATACAACTGGTTGGGACAACGGAAATATACCGGCGTGCCCGGGGAGCAATCCAACCAGAACAACGAGGCCAAGAACAAGAACTGGAACGGTACGCTCACGGCCAACTATCGCATCGGCCACGCCCATCTGGTCACGCTCAACCATGTGCTGAGCACTTTTGAACGCACCACTCGTTCGTACGTCGCAGGAAGTTCGCGCCTCTCGGACTTCAGCATCCCCAAGCGTTCCCGCAAGAACGTCACCGGACTGTCTTACCGCTTCATGCCCACAGAGAAATGGAACGCCACGGTGTTCGGCAAGTATTACAACCAATACAACGAAGGCCCCGTATCCCAAAGCGACGACGGTATCGGCAATTACATACAGATGTCGCAAAAAACGAGTGCTTTCGGCTATGGAACAGCAGGAACTTACTTCATCCTGAAAAACCTGCAGGCCAAGCTGTCATACGAGAAAGCTTACCGTCTGCCCTCGACCGACGAACTTTTCGGTGACGAGGACCTGGAAGCCGGACGGGCGAACCTGCGTCCCGAAAAAAGCGACAATGTCAACTTCAACCTCGGATACACTCCGCGATTCGGTAAGCACGGACTGTACATGGAAGGAAGCCTCATCTACCGCGACACGAAGGATTACATCCGTCGCGGATTGGACAACGTGGGCGGTATGGACTTCGGATTCTACGAGAACCACGGACGGGTCAAGACCAAAGGATACAACGTCTCCTTGCGTTACAGCTATGCGAACTGGTTCAGCTTGGGCGGAACATTCAACAGCATGGATGCCATCGACCGTGAGAAACGGTTGGCCGAAGGCACGGGGCAGGCTTCGCTGACCTACGGACAGCGCATCCCCAACCAGCCCTACCGCTACGCCAACTTCGACGCATCATTCTATTGGCATGACTTGTTCGGCAAAGGCAACATGCTCTCGCTCACTTACGACAGCTACTACCAGCACGAGTTCCCCCTGTACTGGGAAGACTTCGGAGACCCGGACACCAAAGCACGCGTCCCCGAACAGTTCTCCCACAACCTCACGCTGAATTACAGTGTGGCCAAGGGACGTTACAACTTTTCGCTCGAATGCCGTAACCTGACGGACGAAAAGCTTTACGACAATTACAGTCTGCAAAAGGCCGGACGGGCTTTCTATGGAAAGGTAAGGGTTTACTTCGGGAAATAAACAGCATCATTCACTCAATAAATAATTAAAAACATGGAAAAAAGATTCTTTACTTGGGCGCTTGCTGCCGCCCTCTGCGCCGGCGGCGCATTGACTTCATGCAGCGATGACGACACGACTCCCGGCGGAGGTAACGGTAATGACGGCACCACAACTCCGGGTACAAGCAAATACGTCATTGCAGCCAAGGCCGACGAAGGCACTTATCTCGTCACCAGCGAATCACTCGACGAAGGCTCCGTGACGGTATTGGGCAACGGTACCGAAGCCATCGGTGCGTCCTATTGGATATTCTACGGCCAACAATACCTCTTCGGGCTGCAATACAATGACGGAAACGCAGGAACCGGAACTTCTTACGCCCTGAATGCCGCAACCGGAAAGGTAAAAGAAGCACGCGAATACACTTTCAACCGTATCACGACATACGGTACATGGGGCGATAATGTCATCACCTGCTCCACCAACGACGGCTCGCAGGAAAAAGACGCCCAAGGCAATTTTGCCAAATATCTCCAGTTCAATTATCTGAATGTACATTCGGGCAATACAACCACCGGTAAACGTATCGCCGAGAACTTCCTCGGCAACGGCGAGATTGTCAGCTTTGCCGGTTTCGTGGAAGCCAACGGCAAACTTTATACCTCAGTCGTTCCTATGGGCATGAGCCACTATGGCGTGAACACCTTCCCTGAAAAGGTCACGGACCAGGCACTCATCGCCACGAGTGACGGTGGCAGCGGTTCCGGAAGCTACACAGCCGGGCAGATTCCTTCCACCCAATATCCTGACAATGCCTTCATCGCCATTTACAGCGGAGACAGTTTCGACGAAACTCCGGTTATCGTAAAAACCGATAAAATCGGCTTTGCAAGCGGACGCAAGAAATCGCAATACTACCAGACCATTTGGGCTGCCGACAACGGCGACCTCTACGTGTTCTCTCCGGGTTACGGGCGTACGGCTACTTCTTCTGCCGACTTGAAGAAGGTGACCGGCCAACTGCCGTCGGGCGTTGTCCGCATCAAAGCTGGAGAGACTCAATTCGATGCTAACTACTACTATAATCTTGAAGAACAGGGTACGGGCCATCCGATGTTCCGCTGCTGGCATATCACAGCCGACTACTTCTTGCTTCAAATGTATAGCGAGGGTACGATGAGCGGAAAGAATGCGCCGACCAACGAACTGGCTGTGTTCAAAGGCGAAAGCGGTAAACTGACTCAAATAACCGACGGATTGCCAGCCCAAGAGCAAATTTCTTCATTGGGTGACCCCTTCTGCGAAAACGGGGTAGCATACGTCCCTGTCACGACCAAGAACGGCGAGGCTCCGGCACTCTACAAGATAGACCCGGCTACGGCTAAAGCTACCAAAGGGTTGACCATCATTACCCACAACAGCGTGTCGGCCATCGGCAAACTGGCCGCTACAAACTAATTTTGAAATATGAGAAAAGCATTCGCCAAGATTCATCTTTGGTTTTCCATTCCATTCGGCATCATTATCAGCGTCATCTGCCTTTCGGGGGCGGCGCTGGTATTTGAACAGGATATCACCCGCGCCTTGAATCCCGGTTTTTATCGGGTCGAAGTAGAGGACGGAGCAAAGCTGCTCACGCCTTCCGAACTGGTCATGAAGCTCCGCACGCAACTCCCGGACGCATTGCAGATTTCCGGCCTGCAAATGTCGGGCGACCCGGAAGAAGCCTGGATGGTCAGCTTTGAGCACTTAAACCGCAAAACGCTAAGCGTAAACCCTTACACCGGTGAGATAAACGGATGGAACAAAAGCTATCCTTTCTTTCAGACCATGCGCAAACTTCATCGCTGGCTGATGGATGTCCCGCCCCGGAAAGGAGACAAGACCGTGGGTAAAACTATTGTCGGTGTCACTACGCTGGTCTTCGTTGCGATACTCATCAGTGGTGTGGTGATTTGGATACCTCAGACCAAAAAGGCTTTGAAAAACCGCCTTCAGGTATCCTGTAACAAAGGATGGCGGCGTTTCTGGTACGACAGCCACGTATCGCTCGGTTTCTACACCACGCTATTCCTACTCGTCATGGCATTGACCGGACTTACCTGGTCATTCACTTGGTATCGCACAGCCGCGTATTCCCTTTTCGGTGGCACCGCGCCAAAAGTGGAAAATACGCCTCGTCCGGAATATCGGCAAAAGGAACGGAAAGATGCCGCAAAACAGTCCCGCCCGGACAGACAGCGGCATACAGGCAGAGAAAAAGACCGGAAAGAAACCACTTTCAATTATGCCGTATGGGACAAAGCCGCAGACGCTGTCCATCAGCTCTATCCGACCTACAAGTCGGTCAAACTGGGTACGGAAGGTATAGAAATAGCCCCCAACCCGAATACCGACCGCCGTCAAACGGATAAAATACAATTCGACCCGCAAACAGGTCGCCTCGGCTCCATAACCTATTATAAGGATGCCCCGGCCTCACAAACGCTAAAAGGTTGGTTTTATGCCTTCCACACCGGCTCCTGGGGCGGTGTGTGGACCAAGGTACTTTATTTCCTGGCTGCTTTCATCGGAGGGATTCTCCCGCTCAGCGGCTATTACTTGTGGTACAAACGAAAGTTCTCGTCTCGACGGAAACGTTAACGTCTTCGTTCTACGTAATACACACGTCCCCGGGAAATCCAAAACGGAAATTCCCAGGGACGTATCTTATATCCTATAGCCCGACCCACTCTTCCGAAAAGATAGGCGGACTGGTCCATGTAGGGTCGCGGAACCACCGACGAGGATAGATTTTCATACCGTTGCCATCTACGGCCAAATATGCCCCCCAAAAGCTGAATGTGGAATTGGAAATGATATGCCCGCGGCACAACGTCATCAAATATAAATCCACATAGTCGGGCATCAGTTCCGTATGTTCCACATATACGGCATCCTCCATCCAAAGATTCTCCCTCACCCATTCCATATCGTCGGAAAAGAAAAAGAAACGCGCATCGGGCCGCTTCTTTCTGACATAAGCAATGGCTTGCTGGAAATAGTCCACTCCGCATAAACCGAAAATCGAGTTGGAAGGATGCAGATAATCTCCGCGCCTCACGTGTACCGATACCGGATAATCCACGGCTCTTATCATCTGTACGAAACCGCTCTGCAGTTCCGCCAAAAACTGACGGAAAAAGAAGTAACGACGAGCATTCGGTATAAAACGCCGGTGCTGACTGTAATCGTCTATCAACACGGCTTCCGGCTTCTCGTCATCATACAATCTTTTCAAAACTCCCACGGCACGACAGATTTTGAGTCCCCAAACCACCAGTTTTATCCCCCACGAACAAGAAGGCAATTCCAGTTCAAAACAATCGGAAAGCCTCAAACCATTGTGCTGTTTCAGCCTACGGCGGTCGTAAAACAGATAAACCTTATCGTTTCCGGACTCCATCAAATCCCGGAAACGACAATATTCGAACATCTGGTTTCCCAGTCCTCCTTTCAGACAAACGATTTTCATGCCGTCCGCGTACAATTCTAAAGACGTACTTTCTTTTTCACCTTTTTCGACTCGTTTTGCAAACGGTCGAGTGCCGTCACCACATACGTATATTTCCGGCTTCCGTCCTCATACGGCAGTTTATAGAAAGTGTTCGGCGTAATCGCCACGATATTCTCGGCATATTCCAAATCTATAGGCTCGCCCTCGGCAAAGCGATAAACCACATATTGACGCGCACGGTTCATCTCGCTCGTTCCGCGCGGCTCACGCCAAAACAGCATATAGCCGTCTTCCGTCCATAAAGTGGTCAGTTTGCGTACTTTCTTCGGACGCTTGTGGTCTATCCACGGCATCTCGGGCTGCAAGGCCGGATAACGGTGGTAATAGTTGCGCAACATCGTGCCATAATTTCCTTTGTTGTCCACCACTGCCTTGGCATACCATTGGCAACTGCCCTCGATGTTAGGCAACGAACGTTGCAAAGCCATCTTGCGCTCCATCTGGTGTTTGTTCGGGTCCACGGGGTCGGCTTTGGCCACCGTACGGTCCACGTCCTGCCCGATGTAGAGAGGCCGGTGTCCGGCATGCTCGCTCCACCAGCGTATCAGCGTATCGTAGTCGGCCGCGGAATGCCCGATTTCCCAATACACCTGAGGGATGTTATAATCCACCCAACCTTCTTTCACCCATTTCAACACATCGGCATAGAGATCGTCATAGTTCTGCAATCCGCGCGTATTGCTTCCCCTCTTCGGGTCGCTCTTCAAGTTACGATAGATACCGAAAGGAGACACGCCGAACTTCACCCAAGGCTTGACGGCATGGATGCAATCGTGCAACTGACGGATGAAAAGGTTCACATTCTCCCGTCGCCAGTCATCGCGGTTCATTCCGTTCCCGTAACGTGCATACGTCTGGTCGTCAGGAATGCGCAAACCGCTTTCGGGATAAGGATAAAAGTAATCGTCGATATGAATGCCATCCACGTCATAACGCAACAGGATGTCCGTCACGACGTTGCAGATATAGTCCCGGTTCTCGGGTATCCCCGGATCCATAATCAGTTGTTCGCCATACCAGAAATACCGCTCAGGATGCTTTCTGTAATCATGTGTGGCAGCCAGTTCCTTCGTACCTTTCGTTTTGGCCCGGTAGGGATTGATCCAAGCATGCAGTTCCATGCCCCGTGCATGACATTGGGCTATCATCCAGTGCAACGGATCCCAGTAGGGAGAAGGCGGCGTACCCTGCTGTCCGGTCAGATAACGGCTCCACGGCTCGAAGCTGCTGGCATAAAGCGCGTCGAACTCGGGACGTACCTGAAACAGGATGGCATTGATACCGCACTTTTGCAGTTCATTCAACTGGTACGTCAGCGTACGCTGCATCTCTGCCGTACCCAACCCCATAAACTGATAGTTCACACACTGTATCCATGCGCCGCGAAACTCCCGTTTGGGCGACAACTGGGCTTGGAGCGCAAAGCTGCAAAGCCACATCATCAAAAGCAAAAGTGATTTTTTATTCATCATACACGTTATTTCCGTGCAAAAATACAATAAAAATCCATCATGCGTTTGCCAAACATTGACTAACTTTGCAAACATAAGGACAATTAACGAAAACAACTGATGAACGACTACATACATATCAAGGGGGCAAGGGTGAACAACCTGAAGAATATCGACCTGGACATTCCACGCAACAAACTGATTGTCATCACCGGCCTGTCCGGTTCGGGCAAGTCTTCGCTGGCGTTCGACACGCTCTACGCCGAAGGACAGCGACGTTACGTGGAAAGCCTGTCGGCTTACGCCCGGCAATTTCTCGGACGAATGAGCAAACCGGAATGCGACTACATCAAAGGCATCCCGCCCGCCATCGCCATCGAGCAGAAGGTAAGCAGCCGTAATCCCCGTTCCACCGTAGGGACTTCCACCGAGATTTACGAATACCTGCGCCTGTTGTATGCCCGTATCGGGCGCACTTTCTCCCCCGTGAGCGGACAGGAGGTGAAAAAAAACACCACGGAAGACGTGGTGCAGTGCATGCTCTCCTATTCCAAAGGCACGCGCTTCACCGTACTCGCCCCGTTGCAGGTTCGTGAAGGGCGCACCCTTCAAGAGCAACTGGACAGCGACTTCAAGCAGGGTTTCTCGCGCATCGAAGTAGACGGCGAGGTCGTGCGCATAGAGGACTTCATGCTGGAACTGGCCTCGGATCCGTCGAAAGGCGAAGACCGCACCATCCATCTGCTCATCGACCGCATGAGTTGCGACGACAGCAAAGATGCCATCTCCCGACTGACCGACTCGGCCGAAACCGCTTTTTATGAGGGGAACGGGCAATGTATGTTGCGCATCGTTCCATCGGGCATCCTGCACACTTTCTCCACACGCTTCGAGGCGGACGGTATCACGTTTGAAGAACCGTCGGACAATTTATTCGCTTTCAACTCGCCGGTCGGTGCCTGCCCCACGTGCGAAGGGTTCGGCCGCGTCATCGGCATCGACGAAAAGCTGGTCATCCCCAACTCGGCCCTGAGCGTGTACGACGGAGCCGTGGTCTGCTGGCGCGGAGAAAAGATGGGCGAATGGAAAACGGAGTTCTGCCGCCGGGCACAGAAGGCTGACTTCCCCATCTTCGAGCCTTATTACAAGTTGACACGGGAACAAAAGGATTATTTATGGCACGGAAAGACCGGTGCTTCATCGCCCGAAGAGGAAATCTGCATCGACAACTTCTTCAAGATGTTGGAGAAAGACCAATACAAGATACAGAACCGCGTCATGTTGGCACGCTACCGGGGCAAAACGATCTGTCCCCAATGCCATGGCACGCGCCTGCGCCCCGAAGCCGGATACGTGAAAGTGGGCGGACGGGCCATTTCGGATCTGGTAGACCTGCCCGTCACCGAACTGAAGAAATTCTTCGACACGCTGACACTCACCGCCCACGAGGCGGAAGTGGGCAAACGCCTGCTCACCGAAATCAACAACCGCATCCGTTTCCTGCTCGACGTAGGACTGGGATACCTCACCCTGAACCGCCTGAGCAATACGCTTTCGGGCGGCGAAAGCCAACGCATCAACCTGGCCACGTCATTGGGCAGCAGCCTGGTGGGGTCGCTCTACATCCTGGACGAACCGAGCATCGGACTGCACAGCCGTGATACGGACAAACTCATCCGCGTGCTCCGGCAATTACAGCAATTAGGCAACACGGTCATCGTGGTGGAACATGACGAGGAAATCATCCGTGCGGCAGACTATATCATCGACATCGGGCCGCAAGCCGGACGCTTGGGCGGCGAGGTGGTATTCCAAGGCGACCTGCAACAGATGCTGGCCGAGAAACCGCAGGACACGCGAAGCTACACCGTGAAATGCCTGACGGGACAGGAAACCATCGCCTTGCCGGACAGCGTACGCCCGTGGACAAACTATATCGAAGTGAAAGGCGCACGGGCCAACAACCTGCGCGGAATCGACGTACGCTTCCCGCTCAACGTCATGACGGTGGTCACGGGAGTCAGCGGGTCGGGTAAGTCCACCCTCGTGCGCGACATATTCTATCGTGCCATGAAACGGCAGTTCGACGAAGTGGCCGACCGTCCGGGCGAGTTCCTCGGACTGGAAGGCAACCTGCAAATGGTGAAAAACATAGAGTTCGTGGACCAGAATCCCATCGGCAAGTCTTCGCGCAGCAACCCCGTCACCTACATCAAGGCCTACGACGAGATACGCAAACTGTTCGCCGCACAACCGCTGTCCCAACAAATGGGCTTCACGCCCGGCTTCTTCTCTTTCAACACCGAAGGCGGACGTTGCGAGGAATGCAAAGGCGAAGGGACGGTCACGGTGGAAATGCAGTTCATGGCCGACCTCGTGCTGGAATGCGAGTCGTGCCACGGCAAACGGTTCAAAAGCGACCTGTTGGAAGTGAAATTCGGCGGGCAGAACATTTATGACGTGCTCAACATGACGGTAAACCAAGCCATCGAGTTCTTCGACGCGCACGGGCAATCCAAGATATCCAAAAAGCTCAAACCGCTGCAAGACGTGGGACTGGGCTACATCAAGTTGGGACAATCGTCCAATACCCTTTCGGGCGGCGAGAACCAGCGCGTGAAACTGGCCTACTATCTCGGCATGGAAAAGACGGAACCGACCGTTTTCATCTTCGACGAACCGACCACGGGGCTGCATTTCCACGACATCAAACGCCTGCTGGCGGCTTTCGACGCCCTCATCCTGCGCGGCCATACGCTCGTCATTATCGAACACAATATGGACGTCATCAAATGTGCCGACCACATCATCGACCTCGGTCCCGAGGGGGGCGCGCAAGGCGGCAACGTGGTCGTGTGCGGCACACCGCACGAAGTAGCGGCCTGCCCGGACAGCTATACGGGCCGCTACCTGAAAGAAAAGCTCTGAAGTCCAGCCTAAACCACCCAATAAGATAAATAAGAAGCCCCTCACACATTCACCGTGCGAGGGGCTTCACCAACCTTAAAATCCACTATCCTCTATCGGACCATGGCTTTTACCACTGTAGTCCGTCCGTCTGCACCGGCCACCTTGAAGAGATAAGCTCCTTTTGCCAGTGCGAAAGTCACTTCGCTTCCAACAGCCTCCTCTACAGCCACGGCTTTACCGTCTACCGTCACCACGGTCACGACATCGCCGTCGTTCACACCAAACACGGTGGCCTTGCCCATGCCGGACTTCACATATATCGCATGCCGTTGGTCTGCATCCATACGTTTGAAACTCAAAGTAAAGCGTCCCTCAGCGACTCCCGCTTCCACCGTCCGGAACGAGTAAGCCCCTTCTTTCAGGTCGGCAGCCTTGCCCGTCGCTGCATCTTTCAGCATCACATATTCATAATCTTCGGCCTCGCAATCTTCCGGAATACCGATGGAGTACATACCTGCTTCCGGCAGGCTCACGCCCACGCCTATCGTGCCTTCACGGTCGATGGCCGAAAGCAACGAATAACGTCCGCCGTCGCGTACGGCAAAGATTTCAGGTTCGCCGTTGTCGTTCATCCATTTCACACCGTCACGCGCCAAGTTGAATTCCGTTGAGGCCTCTTCCGACGCCACCGCCGTCAACTGCAACTCGTCATAGATTCCGTCGTTTTCCTCCAGACTACGCTTACCGGCAGCGGAAGCGACATACAAGGCCAACTTCGTACTCCTCGTGTTGTGGTCTATCTCTTCCTTACGCATGCCCACCGTAAATGTTTCCGTCTCCTTCAGGGTGGCAGACTGGGTGAAGACCGCACTACCCACCGGGATATTGCCCTGTGTACGCTCGCCATCAGCCGACAAGCCCATGCCATTCGTGTAATATCCGTTATTGGCATAACCGTAAACCACACGGCCGTATTCCATATCCTCGTAGTTCATCGTACAGAGATAAGGCGAACCGAAGAGATTCCAACTCATATTCTCCTTGTGGGTGAACTTGTCTCCGGTGTCGCTTGGCGAACTCCAAGGACTGTTGAAGTTATACTTCTGCAACTCGACATTCTTCGGTTGTCCGTCTTCCGTATAGCTTTCGCCATAGAAGCGAAGTGTCACGTCCTGTACCGGACTACCTTGTGCTTCGAAGAGCAAGCCTTCCGTCACGGTTGACAAATCGGTGGAAACGTCTTGCCAAGCCTTAGAATCTTCCGAAGCGAACTTGTAGTCATACTTCGCACGCTCCAGACCATTGTACTTGTAGGCTTTCACGTTGCTTGCCTCGGGTTCCTCATCTCCGTCCACGGTCATTTTCGTCAGATGGAACGGCATGGCTACCAAATCCTTGTAATCGTTGTCATTCGTCAGTTTGCGTTCGGCAGCAAAGTTCTCCAGCTTCACTTGCTTACCGTTGCCCCACAAGCCTGCGCCGTGTTCCAGCAAGAGGAAGCCCGGATTGAACGGTGAGGAAGCCGTATAGTCGCGCTCCAATCGAAGTTCATTGCCTTCACGAACATAAACCACAGACTTACCGTGCGGATAGTCATCGTCAGTCACCGTGGCGAAGTTATTCTCTCCGCCGACGATATTCCAAGTTTCGAAGCAGCCCTTATCCACAGTGCCACGGACACGCTTGTTACCTGCAATATCTTTCTCGTGGCCGACCTTCTCCATCAACTCCTGAAGACCCACATCAGAGCCCTTGTCTATGTTCATTTCGTCTGTTTCCTTTAACTGGTATTTCCAGTAACCGTCCGTTACATAGCCATTCTCCGAACCATTCAGGATGACATTTTGCGTGGTCCCTGTTGTAAGCTTTCCACCGTTCACAACCGTCACATTCACAGCATCTCCGTATCTACTACCACCATCTACTTTTGCCCCGTCAACCAAGGTATTATACAAGGTACCGCTAACAGCCATATTCACCGTTGATTCGGCTGTCAGGATGGAAGTGGCCAGTATACCGTTGCCCTCTATCGAAGACAAACCCGACACCTCAAAGCCGTCCACCACGCTTTCACCCTTAATGATTACCCCTCTATTCAGTACAGAGCGGTCGGCAGTTTCCAGCAATCCGCTACGAGCCATTAATACCTTTTCCACGGGATTATCCTCCCTCACAGTCTCGGTATTCATGCCTCCGTACACCTTCACACCGCCACGGGTCAAATGCAACGGCTCGTTGCTTTCCACATTCTGATGCACAAACACATAACCATTGTTTTCAGAAGAAGTATTGGCATAAACCGTAGCCAAATCCACAGCTCCCTGCAAGTCGCTCATGGCATGTTCCCAACTACTACCGCTGTTGTCACTGCCGGCCACACCCTGCTTCACATAGATGTATTGACTCAGTTCCGAAGCATATTCGTATGCACCGACATCGATTCTCTCGCCTACCTTACGGCTCTTTCCGGCCAAATCCTGTTCTTTATCCAACTCTGATGTCACATGGTTGGTATAGAGTTTATCGCTACCTTGGTTCAGCAACTTGAAACTGGGTCGGATGTTGTAGTCACGCTTCAACACATCTGTTGTATTGCTCGGATCTACGAAGTTCGGTCCTTCATCCAAATTCGTATTAGCAACATCGCCCAACATTTTATTGCCATCGCTTTCACCACTTTCAAATCCGGCAACTCCGCTCTTCCATGCCACCGAGTTAAACACTTCGGCCGAACCGTTGATACCCGCTATATGATTGTTAGCAAACGTAGCATTCACCACCTTGACCAGATTGTTCTCCTCAATCTTCAACCCCGTATTACCATCGGCAAAGAGCGTATTCGCAATCAAAACTTCCCCGTTGGCACCCGATATAGACATGCCCGATTCGCCTGTCTTCCGGAAAGCAGAATTCTTCAGTGTGAGCTTACCGTTCTCAGAAGTCGTAGCATTCAATCCTATTTTGGCTTCTTGGAACGAAAGACCGGAAATATTCACCGGCTTACCGTTGGTAGCGACACTCAGCAAAGTGACATCATTATTACCGTTACTTCCCGTCAACACCGTAGGCTCACCGAAATCCTGAATACCGGATTCGTTATAGGAACCGTTTACGGTCAATTCCGATACAGATGTATTATCTGTTCCGCTCATGGAGATTTGGTAAGCTATGTCACCCACAATCAAACTATTCCCCATAGTGTACGTACCGGATTTGATATGCACTTCTTTTTCAGTTTTCGAACCACTGGTAGCATTGGCCATGGCGTTCAACGCCCCGCGCAAGTCGGAAGTAGCATTGTCCCAGCTCGATCCGTCGCGCTTTCCGCTTTCCGTAGTAGCCACATACACGATATCCAAGTTAGACAAAGTGACAGGATACTGATACTCGAACACACCGATATCTATTTTCTTATCCATTGGCTTACCGTCCGGTCCTGTCGGACCGGCATAACGGGAAGCAGTACTTTTCATATATAAAGTATTATATGATGCAAAGTCACCTGTCATCCACTCCTGATATGCCCCAGTAGCCTGAGTCATATCCGATTCTGCCGCAACCAACTCACCGTCACCGGCATCTACCAACACGGAAATCGCTACCGGCTCCCATTTCGCAGAAAACTTATTTCCCTCCGTTCCGGCCACCGTAGACGGGTCGTCGAAACGCGGACCATTGACAGCGTTGTTTTCCGAATCAAGACGAACAAAACTATTACTTGACAGGTTACCAAACTCTACATCACAGGCCGAATTTCTGATGCCCGTAGCCACAAGATGAACAGGACTACCTTCACACTCATTACCCCACACGGCTGTGTTTGTCATTTCACTTGCACTAGTCTCTGTATTTTCCACATAAACAGCCGCATACTGTCCCGCTTTATTCCGTACAAAAGTATTGTTCATCAAGTCGACCTCTCCGGTACCGCTCACAGCAACAGCACCGCCCCACGACGGGTTGTCCCCCGTTCCCATGTCCGTACCATTATTGGCCCATAACGTATTGACAGCTTTCAACCAATACGTGCTTCCATCTGCTCCAGCTAAATAGAGTGCACCGCCGCGAATATTCTGTTCTTCACTTGCTGTAACAGTATCGTCAACTTCTGCATCTTCTACCGTTCCGTTTCCTGCAAAGATCGACCCTACGGACGTTACATTCGCATTCAGTGCATACACAGCGCCTCCACGCACAGCCTTATTATTCAGCAAACGACAACGAACCAACTTATAATCTATGCCTACGGTATAAATACCGGCGCCACGGCCTACCTCCGAACGACCTTTCATCACGTTGTAAGTCTCACCATCCATAATGGTCAATCCATCCAGAGTCACACCTCCCAAACCAGATACCTGCGCATCAGCTTTGCTATACAACACATGATAAACATTCTTTTCCTTGGCCGAAAGATTGACATGTCCCGAAAGAATCGTCGGGTGTGCCATTTCCCAAGGTTCGGTAATACCATTCGAGTTCAAGTCTCCGCTTTCGCGGGCATCCAATAAATTTAAGATGTCCACATCAGTACTTTCTTTTAAGTCCTCCAGTCTACCTTTATTAGATAGTGCATTCAATCCATACGAATAAAGTTCCTCTCCCGAGAATCCGCCGAAGATCTGCACACCTTGCGGAATTACAAATGAATTCTGGCGTTGGTTCGGCTCACCCGTTCCAGGGTCAGCGTCCTTACGTGCATTACGCGGCTTGTAAGTCCCTTCAGCCATCCATATCTCAAAATCCGTGTCCTTGCCAAAGTTGCTCGCCCTTACCTTATTAATATAATCCAAGGCTTCATCCAGAGAAGCAAGTCCCGTATAGAATGAACGTCCTTTCAATTCATCTTCCCGTTCAGCCTCTTCATCGCTCAATTCAACATTTTCCGTTAACGACACAAAGATTCTCTTAATAATCTCACCTTTATTTTCCGGCATCTTCATACTACCACCTAAATAGGCATAAGCCCCGGCATCTATTTTTTCCAAATCCTGTGATCCCGGTTTCTGTATGCGAGAAATTCCTTGCATATCGTAAGCGGCAACTTCATTTTTCGATTGCAATTCCCGTTGCAATACCGATGTGGTTCCTCCTTTCACCAACAGCGAGAACGGACGCGGGATATAATAACTTTCGAAATAAAGATCCTTGTCTGCTTCCATCTTATGGTTCCCGTAATTACCCGGCAACTCATAAGTTTCCACGAAGCAGTTGTTGAACGGATAGAATCCTCCGTTTTCATTTTCCACCTCATCTATCTCTCCAAACAAAGCATCCTTAAATCTCTCATCCGTCACACCGCTGATATTCTTGTCGCTCGGTGCCGTATTCCCCCACACTACGGTATTGACCGTCAGGGCAGCACCTTCTTCCAGATAAATACCTCCGCCTACTTCGGTAGCCTCGTTTTCCACGACTGTGGCCGAAATGACATGTGCACGATTATTATCCGCCACACCACCTTCAGCCGACAAGTACAGACCGGCACCATTATCGGCTTTGTTCTGCATTACACCGCAACCGGACACCATACCGCCGGGCAACACGAACAATCCGCCGCCTTCGATGGCTTCGTTGTTGCGAACCACACAGTTGCGTATGTGTGCCCCTTTCGGCACAACGGCACCGCCACCACGGGTGTTGAAACTACCGCTACCGGAAGAAGCCGTAGCCAGACCATCCTCCAAATAAACACCGTCAAGCACCGTCTGTTTATCCAAAGCAGCCGTTCCATCCTGTCCGAACTGTACGGCATGATAACCGTTCACCGCCTGGCGGCCTCCGGCCTCATCGCTCACTGCGCTCAACACAGTCATATATTGCGCAGCGTCGCGGCCGTCATCATTCCAATTACCGCTATCCTCTTGCCATTTACCATTTACATAAGTACCTTCATAATATCCGCCCATCACGGTCACGCCTTTCGGTATCACAAACGTATAGCTCTTCGGATCGTTCGGATTAACCAGCGTATTGGGATGATACACCGAAGCATCGCCGCCTTTATATCCGGCTATCTTCACTATGGCTGTACTCCCCCCTTCCACACGGTGGCCTGCCGCATTCAGCACTTCCTGCAACTTCATGGCACAGGCTGCATTATCCGGAGAAGAAGCGTCTGCCGTACCGTTACCGTTAAAGGTCACATAATACACTCCTTCACCATCAGGCTTCACGACATCTTCATTATTCCGCTCGTAAGCTCCGATATCCACCGTACAGTCTTTGATACGGTCGGTAAAGTCCACGTCTGTGGCAGGTAATTCCACCGGTTTTCCCAAATAATCATTACCTAAGCTTTCCGTACCTTTATTCAGACACCATGTATCAGCATTCAACCGGAAATTATTTTCATTTTGAGCCTGTTTCGAAGCAAAAGGAGATGATAGATTCATCCCAATCTGGGATTGTTGGATTTTACCTTGGACAGTTGCGTACAAATCTAGTTCTGTCTGTACAAAACAATTCCACGCCCCGTTAAAATTAGATACCTCTGAAACACCAACAGCACGATTATCATTCCCATAAAAAATAGTATTGTAAAGTTTCAGCGTTGTTTCCGTTTGGGAAGAAGCCGACCATTGATGTAAGCCACCGGTACCTGGAATAAATGTGCCGTTATCATCTGTATAACCATGAGAGCGGTTATAAACCACCGTATTGTTATAGAACATGGCATCCTCTATGAAAATACCGCCGCCATTAACTTCTGCATAATTGTTGGCCACCAAGGTATTGTAGCTTGTACCGAGAATCATATACATGCCGCCGCCATATCCCTCAGACGAATTACAAACATTGCTCAACACGAAGCAATTCAACACTTTACTATTATTTCCGTCACAGTAAATACCGGCACCACGCCCAGCATTATCATGGGCATTGATATAGTTATCTACCACTACGCAGTTCTGCAAGGTCACACCACGGAATATGCGCACGCCAGCTCCTCCATCGCGGTTCGCCTTATAATCTGTGTAAAATCCGTGACGTATGGTAAAGCCATCCCATGTAGCACCGACATATTCCACGTAACCGCCTTCCTGACTCCGCCAACGATAGGTGTTGGAAGCTGTCTCATCCACTCCGGGTACGGAACTACCATAACCTTTCTCCACCCATTGGTTCCCGAGGCCTTCCCAACTCCATACACGTTCCCAGTTCCAATAACTATACGAACTTTCCCGACCTGAAGGTGATTTAGTCGGCAGGCAGACATCCGGTTGGAACAACACAGGCTTACGAGTCCGATCCGGCAAATTCGCCTCTGGATTGGCTTTAAACCCTCCCTTACCATTTTCCATGAAAGGCTTCATGGCCTGTATCTGCAAAATCGTCTCATACTGGCTCTTAGCTAATCCCTCCGATTCTTGATTAGCCGGAATATATTGCGATAGCAACGGATGACGATCGTCCACTCCCGGTGCACCGGAAGCCGGGAAACCACCCAAAACTTCCACCTTGTCACGAATTACAAATCCCTTGTAGTCGGTATAAGTTCCTCCGGCCACCCATACCTGTACTGGCTTACCACCCTCTGCAGAAGCTGCCGCACGCTCCACAGCGTATTGCAATCCACCGATATATTGCTCTTCACGCTTGTTACGGATATTGATACCAGTGGCTCCCGTCACATGGGTCACTCTATCATGTGTCTCCGTTATATAATCCACATTACTTGCATCCAAATTAGTCTCATTGAGATGCTCGAAGAATAACTTGCTGGCTCCGGATTTCTCGCCGTAAGGACGGATCTCAGCATCATAGAAACCGACGTATCGTGAATCAGTCGTGGCAAAACCCAACGTTGTCTTTTCAGTTAGATCGTAAATCTCGTTGCCCGCAATAGCATTTTCCCATGACGAGCCATCCTTAGTACCCGAACCGGTAGCCGTGACGTAAAGCACCGTACCACTCTCCGGCAAATCAGCCTCGTACGCTCCCAAGTCAGGTATACCTCCCAAGTCACGTCCCCGTCCGGAGATGTCTTCGGCGACACCCGCTACCGCC
>ULUB01038149.1_pt1 | contig 54841 bp, 47 predicted proteins | sample 1958111 | NCBI WGS metagenome assembly ULUB01 (sample SAMEA4835749, study PRJEB28245) | human gut metagenome | biome: gut microbiome; material: fecal sample | place: Denmark | collected 2008
GATGGAAATGCTAGATATTTGATGAAAAAGGGTGTATTATTTCAGTGGTTGGTTTTTTGGAAAAATACACCTGTATTTTTTTGAAAAAATCCAATAAAGAATCGTGCTTGGTAAACGAGTTGCTTTTGCAGTAATAGGCAGAATAGTTATGCTTTAGAAGTAGCGTAGGCGAAAAGGATAGTAGAAACGCATAAATTTCTGACGAAAGTGAAATCTTACTGCAAATACGAAGTACGAACTTTTACTTTAGGAGGTGAAAGTAGGATGAACGTTGATGAGTTCGTTGAGGAACTGAAACAATCCATGGATTGTGGAAATACTACATTCTTTGGAAAATTTACGGTTCCAACGGCTATCGCAGTTACATGGCTTATCATGTTGATTTTGATGATCTTGACGTTAGTATTTGTGCGGAACTTAAAAGTACAACCCACAAGTAAGATACAGATGGTCATTGAAGCATTGGTGGAATTTATCAATAACTTTTTCACTGGCATTTTAGGTGAAGAAGGCAAGTGTTATATTCCGTATTTGGGTACAGTGTTGATTTATCTTGCTGTGGCCAACGTAATAGGCTTGTTTGGTATCACACCGCCTACAAAAGATTTGAATGTAACAGCAGGATTGGCCTTTATGAGTATTTTTCTCATCGAGTGGTCTGGTATTCGCAAGAAAGGCGTCAAAGGCTGGTTGAAAAGTTTTGCAGAACCAATGCCAGTATTACTTCCGATTAACATTTTGGAAGTATTCATTCGACCACTTTCGCTATGTATGCGATTGTTTGGTAATGTTTTAGGTGCATATATCGTTATGGAATTGATCAAGATGGTTGTTCCGATTTTTATACCAATGGTATTTAGTATGTACTTTGACGTATTTGATGGTGGAATACAGGCGTATGTATTTGTTTTCCTTACTTCATTATTCATGCAAGAGAAGATGGAAGGATAACAGATAAAAACAGCATATGAATATGAGTATATGCTGCAAAAATAGCGCAGGGCGCAGAAAAGAGGTAGAATATGATAGCATTAGGAGCTGGATTAGCGGTATTAACAGGTATTGGAGCAGGAATTGGTATTGGTGTGGCAACATCAAAGGCATCAGAGGCCATTGCCAGACAGCCGGAAGCATCAGGTGATATCAACAAAGTATTGTTACTTGGATGTGCGTTGGCAGAGGCAACTGCTATTTATGGTTTCGTAGTAGCAGTATTGATTATTTTCTTCTTGAAGTAAAAGAATGAATTAAGGACCAATAAAAATGGTTACGAATGAAGAATGAATGTGATATTATTTTATAAAATAGCGCAGGGCGCGGAAAAGAGGTAGAATATGATAGCATTAGGAGCTGGATTAGCAGTATTAACAGGTATTGGAGCAGGAATTGGTATTGGTGTAGCAACATCAAAGGCATCAGAGGCCATTGCCAGACAGCCAGAAGCATCAGGTGACATCAACAAAGTATTATTACTTGGATGTGCGTTGGCAGAAGCAACTGCTATTTATGGTTTCGTAGTAGCAGTATTGATTATTTTCTTCTTAAAATAAATAAGAGATAGGAGCGAAAACGATGACAACAGAAGCAATAATAGCATGTATAGCTATATTTATAGTGGTTTCTATCGTTACAGCAATTTTGACTTATAAGTTTATGAAGAAGAAATAAAGAGCAGATAGAGGTGAATTTGGATATGATGGTAGCAGAAATCAATATCATGAGCATAAGCCCATATGTTGTATACACAATTATCAATATCTTGATTTTGTTCCTTTTCTTCCGTTTCTTTTTATTCAAGCCGGTGAATGAGATATTGGACAAACGTAAGAAAATGATTGCAGACAATATCGAGGCAGCAGAAAAAGAAAAGACAGATGCCCAGGCTTTAAAGAAGGAATATCAGCAGGTATTAGATGATGCAGAAGAAGAAACGGTAAAAATCATGAAAGATGCAAAGGAACGTGCGAAGATTGAGTATACAAAACAGGTAGAAGAATCTCGTGCAGAAGCAAGCAGAATCATGGATGAGGCGAAACGTTCCATCGAATTGGAGAAAAAGAAATCTATGGAACAGGCACAGTCAGAAATTGCTGGCATTGCATTGTTAGCAGCACAGAAAGTCATTCAGAAAAATGTGGATGAGGATGCAAATAAAAAGCTCATTGGTGACTTCTTACAGGAAGCAGGTGGGGCAGAATGATAACCCAGAGATCAATGAATTATGCAAGAGTATTGGAAGATCTTTCCGTTTCAAAAGAAGATATTTCTAATACAAAAGCTTTATTGGAAGAAGCACCCATAGTAGCAGATGTACTTGCAAATCCCTTAGTGCGAAGTGAGGAAAAAGTAAGTGTGATTAAATCCTTATTTCCAGAAAGCATGACAAAATTTATGCGTTTATTATGCGAACATAACGCTATAGGAATTTGGAAAGATATCTTTGAAGCATACGATGGTTTTATGCTGGAAAAAGAAAATAAAGTAAAAGCAACCCTTCGTTATGCGATGCGAATGGATAATGAAGATATTGAACAAGTAAAAGAGATGATATGTAAAAAATATAACAAGGCAGGAGTGGAACTGGATTTGATCGAGGATCCTTCTCTAATCGGCGGTATGGTGTTAAAAGTAAACGATACAGAGTATGATAAGAGTATAAAGGGAACCTTGGATGAAATGCAGAAGTCCCTTGTTAGAAGGTAGGTGAAACAATTGGCAAGCTTTAATCAGGATGAAATTATTTCCGTACTTAAAAGTGAAATTGAAGATTTTGATTTAAAAACAGTCGTAAAAGAGACTGGTAGAGTAACAAATATCAGTGATGGTATTGTAACAGTATATGGCTTAGATGAAGCTATGTATGGTGAGCTTGTGGAATTTGAGACAGGAGTACGTGGTATTGTTCAGAACTTGGAAATGAAAAGTATTAGTTGCGTATTGTTAGGTTCCGATTATGGAATAACAGAAGGCAGCAAAGTTGTTCGTACAAAGAAAAGAGCAGGTATCCCAGTTTCAGACCAGATGCTTGGAAGAGTTGTAAATGCACTTGGAACTCCAATTGATGGAAAAGGTGATATTACAGCAGATGCATTTTACCCAATTGAGCGTGAAGCAGCGGGTGTATGTGATCGTAAATCTGTAAGTACACCATTACAGACAGGTATTCTTGCTATCGACTCTATGTTCCCAATTGGTAGAGGACAAAGAGAGTTGATTATCGGAGACCGTCAGACAGGTAAAACAGCTATTGCAACAGATACGATTATCAATCAAAAGGGACAGGATGTTATCTGTATTTACGTTGCAATCGGTCAGAAAGCATCTACAGTTGCAAAATTAGTGTCTACATTAACAGCACATGGTGCTATGGATTATACAATTATTGTAAACTCCACAGCCAGTGATGTGGCACCACTTCAGTATATTGCGCCATATTCTGGTACAGCGATTGCAGAGTATTTTATGGAAAAAGGAAAAGATGTTTTGATTATTTATGATGATTTATCAAAACATGCGGTAGCATACCGTACAATGTCCTTATTGTTGGAGCGTTCTCCAGGTCGTGAGGCATATCCTGGTGATGTATTCTATTTACATTCTAGATTATTGGAGCGTTCTTGCCGTTTGGATGATGAGCATGGCGGTGGTTCTATTACTGCGTTGCCTATTATTGAGACACAGGCTGGTGATGTATCTGCATACATACCAACAAACGTTATTTCTATTACAGATGGACAGATTTTCTTAGAGAGTGAATTGTTCTTCGCAGGTCAGCGTCCTGCTGTAAACGTTGGTTTATCCGTGTCCCGTGTAGGTGGAGATGCACAGACAAAAGCTATGAAAAAGGCGTCAGGAAGTCTTCGTATTGACCTTGCACAGTATCGAGAGATGGAAGTATTTACACAGTTTAGTTCAGAGCTTGATTCCAACACAAAAGAATTGCTACAACATGGTAAGATTTTGATGGAATTATTAAAACAGCCTCTTTCTAAACCATTATCTCTTCATCAGCAGGTAATTACATTGATTGCTGCAAATAATAAGCTTTTACTGGATATTGATCCAAAAGAAGTAAAAGCATATGTAAACGATATGTTGAATTATTTTGAAGCAAAACATGCAGATATCGTTGAAAAAATTGATACAGAAAAAGTATTGACAGATGAATTGATTCAACAGATTATTGATGCAGTGAAGGCGTTTAAGAAATAGTTTGGAGGCAGGATTATGGCAAATATGAGAGAGATTCGTAATCGAATCAAGGGAATACAGGACATTATGAAAATAACCAATGCCATGTATTTAATCTCTTCTTCAAAACTTAAGAAGGCGAGAAAAACTCTGCTTGCTACCGAACCTTATTTTGTGAAATTGCAGGAGACGATTCATGATATTTTATTCTATGCACCTCATATGCATGAAGTTTTCTTTGAAAGAAGAGAAGAAATACCAGAGGAAGATAGAAAAATCGGCTATCTTGTAATTACTGCGGATAAAGGACTTGCAGGTTCTTACAATCACAATGTGATTAAGGCTGCAGAAAATGAGATGGCAAAACACAATTCCCAAAATACAATGCTATTTGTTGTTGGACAGGTAGGACGTCAGTATTTTTTGAGAAAAGGTGTTACTGTAGATTGTGAATTTTTATATACCGCACAAAATCCAACGATGTATCGTGCTCGTGAGATTTCGGAAACCATTTTAAATTTATTTCAGACAAGACAGCTTGATGATGTGTATCTGATTTATACAAAAATGGTTACACCGATTAAATCAGAGCCTGTTTGTACAAAGATTTTACCGTTAGAACGTCGTAAATTTGAGCGTCGTAAAGCAGGTGCATTACACGCAAAATTTGAACCATCACCAGAAGTAGTTATGGACCGTCTGGTACCAAACTATTTAAAAGGTTTGATTTTTGGATGTATGGTAGAGTCTTTCTCCAGTGAGCAAAACGATCGAATGATTGCTATGGAGGCAGCTACAAAGAGTGCGAAGGAAATGTTACATGACTTGGATTTGATGTATAATCGTGCCCGTCAGGGAGCAATTACACAGGAAATTACGGAAGTAGCTGCGGGAGCGAAAGCACTTAAGAAACAAAAACAATCTTAAGTCTTTGGTGAGCAGATAGAGCAGAAATATGAAAAGAAAGGAGATTCTACAAATATGGAACGAGGAAAAATCGTACAGGTTTTAGGACCTGTTGTGGATGTAGAATTTGAGAGCGGAAAACTTCCTATGATCAAGGATGCCCTTGAAGTAAACATGAACGGAAAACGTCTTGTAATGGAAGTTTCCAGCCATATAGGAAACAATGTAGTCCGTTGTATCTTACTGGCTTCTAGTGAGGGTCTTTCAAAAGGAATGGAAGTAGTAGCAACCGGATCTTGTATTCAGGTACCTGTTGGAGAACAAACATTAGGAAGAATGTTTAACGTAATTGGAGATACCATTGATAAGGATGCACCAGTAGATGGAGAAAAGTGGCCAATTCACAGAAAGCCACCTACATTTGAAGAACAGAGTCCTGTTGTTGAGATTTTGGAAACAGGTATTAAAGTTATCGACTTATTAGCCCCTTATGCAAAGGGTGGTAAGATTGGTTTGTTCGGCGGTGCTGGTGTAGGTAAGACGGTATTGATTCAGGAATTGATTCGTAACGTTGCTACCGAGCATGGTGGATATTCTATCTTTACCGGTGTTGGAGAGCGTTCTCGTGAAGGAAACGATTTATGGCATGAAATGAAAGATTCTGGCGTTATCAAAAAGACAGCCTTAGTGTTTGGTCAGATGAACGAGCCACCTGGAGCACGTATGCGTGTTGCACAGACAGGACTTACAATGGCTGAATACTTCCGTGATCAAGAAAATCAGGACGTATTGTTATTCATTGATAATATTTTCCGTTATGTGCAGGCTGGTTCTGAAGTTTCAGCTTTATTAGGTCGTATGCCATCAGCCGTAGGTTATCAGCCAACATTGGCAAATGAGGTTGGTGAATTACAGGAAAGAATTACTTCTACAAAGAATGGTTCTATTACATCTGTACAGGCTGTATATGTACCAGCGGATGACTTGACTGACCCAGCTCCAGCAAATACATTTGCCCATTTGGATGCCACAACAGTACTTTCAAGAAAGATTGTTGAGCAAGGTATTTATCCGGCTGTAGATCCATTGGAGTCTACTTCACGTATTCTTGAGCCAGATATTGTTGGAGAAGAACATTACAAGGTAGCCCGTAGAGTGCAGGAATTACTGCAAAAATACAAAGAATTACAGGATATTATCGCAATTCTTGGTATGGAGGAATTGGATGAAGATGATAAGATTGCCGTATATCGTGCAAGAAAGATTCAGAAATTCTTATCACAGCCATTCTTCGTAGGAGAACAGTTTACAAGTATTCCTGGTAGATTTGTTTCCTTGCAGGATACAATTGCAGGATTTAAGGCAATTCTTGATGGTGAGATGGATGAATATCCAGAAGCTGCATTTCTTATGGTTGGTACAATCGAGGATGTAAAGGCAAAAGCAAAAGAGATGGAAAAAGCTAATTAAACCACGAATGGTTGTCTGGTTCTGGTTTGCAAAGATATATGCAGGCTATAGCAGATTTAGCAGAATGGAGGTAACATGGCAAAGACATTTTTACTTGAGATTATTGCCAGTGACCGTGTATTCTTTACAGGACAATGTGAAAGTTTGATTTTTCCAGGTATGGATGGAGAACGCGGAGTCCTGGCGAATCACGAGAGAACGGTTACCTGTATCAACGCAGGCGAAGTGAGGTATAAGATTGATGGAGAATGGTATTATGCAGCAATCAGCGATGGTTATGCAGAGGTTTCAGGAGACCATGTGGTAATTATTGCAGATACGGTAGAAAAGCCAGAGGAAATCGATGTAAAACGTGCGGAGGAAGCTAAAATTCGTGCGGAAGAAAGACTTCGTCAAAAGCAGAGTATTATGGAATATTATCATACACAGGTTGCTCTTAATAAGGCTATGAACCGTTTGAAGGTAAATCAGAGACATTTGAAATAGAAAAATTACAAAGCAAAAGAGGCACTCAAGCATGGGTGCCTCTTTTGATGTATACAAAATAAAAATGTGTTATTAGGGAAAATGCATTATAAAAAGTTTATCCGTTGGCATACATAAATTTAATTTCTAAATACTTTTGTTTTACCTCTGGCATTTTTTTACCAGCTATGGTGACGCTTTTTCCATTTGGAAATCCTAATTCCCGTTTTTTGGTATCAATAGATGTGATGGCATCTAAATTTACTAAAGTGGATTTGTGAACAGAATAAAAACCATATGTATGAAGCTCTTTTTCGAAACTGGTAATAGTACGATTACTTAAATATTCTTGTTCTCTGGTATATATTCGCACATTGCGTTTGATTGTTTCGATATATAAGATTTCATTAATTGGTAATTGAATTTCTCCAACATTTACAACGTGAAATGCTATTTTTTTATTTTTCCCAAGCACTTTAATGCCAGAAGAGAGTGCTTCGGAGATTTCTTCTACCATACTGTCTTTGTTAATATAGCGAAAGGCATCTACTCGATAACCTAAGCGGGAAAGTTCACTGTGGGTAGTTAAAATGCATACCAAACATTTGGGAAAACACTTTTTATAGGCTTGCGTTGTTTCAAACCCATCTGTTCCATTCATTTCAATATCCATAAAGACCATATCAAATGTTTTTTCGTCTTGTAAGAATACGTCTCCTGAGGAATAGACGGATATGGAGGCATTATGTTTCATACCTTTTAGGTTTTGGATTACTACCTCTTTGGTTTTGATGCGCCATTCCTTTTCGTCGTCTATGATTGCAATATTCATTTCTTTTGCTCCTTTTCATCGGTGTTAATTGTTGTATAAGGATAGTAAAACTTTAAATTGGTTGTGTTCTGTTTCAATGGTAATAGTGCCATGATTTTTTTCTACACATTCTTTTACATTTTCCAGTCCGAAACCATGGTTTTGGATATCTTTTTTTCTTGTGCGAAAAGTCCCTTTCTCTTGTAGTGGCTCTTGAAAATATTGATTTTCTATTGTAAGAAAGATTTCTGTAGTGGAGTAGTGGATGCCTATGTTAATTTCCCCACCTTCGCATTTTGTTTGTGCTTGCATAGCATTGCTTAAAAGATTTGACAGAATAGTGCATAGGTCAAATGCTGAAATTTTGCAAGGTGTTGGAAAATGCCCTTGCACATGCAAGGAAATATTTTTTTCTTTACCTTCATAGTAAAACTTGTTTAGGATGGCATCTGCAATTTCATTGTGTACCTGGATTGGAGTATTTAAAGTATTGATTTTCTCTTTCATAGTTTCCAGATAATGTCCAAATTGATCAAATTCTTGCTTTTCATATAGGCTGGTTAGCACAAACATATGGTTTTTCAAGTCATGTCGAAACTTACGGGTTTCTCGTTCTCGGTTTTTTAAGTATGCATAATGTTGTTGTTGCTCGTTTAAAAATTGTGTTGCCAGCGCTTCCTTTTCGCGATAGGTGTTGCGAGAAACAATGAGTGCAATGACCAAGAAAAGTTGGAAGAAAATACCAATCACAACTCCCAAATAAATGATTTCAAAAAGGATATGATTTTTCTTTATATATGTATTTAATGCGAAATCACCTAGTGTGGTAACGATTGCACTATCTACTACAAGTACAAATAGGAATAGAAAAATATATTTTTTCTCTATAGATTGCAATCTTGTATTTAGTTTCTTGTGAAAAAATTTTCCAAGAAAATATAATAGGATCAGTAGTGTGCAGGATGTTAGTATTTCTAAAATGGAATTAGGTATCTTGCATTTGCACAATTGTAACGCCGATTTAATCAGGATATATCCCATTTGATCCAAGAAACTAAAAACAATATCCATGATACAAGTATAAATCAATAGTAGCTGTTTAGAAGTTCTATAGTACATGCACATGGCTATATATATGAATAAAATATACAGGAAAAAGAGTAGAACAGGATTTGCTATTTTTGAAAATATGATTGATATAGCACCTGTTAAAATAATAAAGAAGAATATGGTAGGTGCTGATTTTCTTTTTGGCAATGAAAAAAAGTAGTCACCGACAATAAAAAATTTTAATAGGCCTAAAATGTCACTTATTGTATGAAACATTTGAATCCACCTTTCACTTGCAATATAGTTTAATGAACGAAACAAGTTATATTATAGCAGTATATTTGCAAATGAGAAAGTGGATTCAAAATCTATTTATCTAAAAAGATAACGCCATAGTTTAGCGAAATGTTCAAACAATTTTTATCCTTTCCGTATATACTTTGTGTATTATCTAGACAAAATATTCATAGTCGAATTTTGGTGAATTGTCTAGATGAGTTGCACATTTAACCGGAATTTTCGCGCATTTTATTTGATTTACAAAAGAATACTGATAATTAATGGGGAGTCAAGCGGATATTCGCAATCCGATTCGCTACTTGCTCATAACCGAGTAACTGCTTCGCCGTATATCATGAGGAGTTTGCACTCCCCCTGATACAAGCAAGTCCCACTCACTCCTTCAATTGCGTAAAGCAATAAGCAGTGGGTGGGACTTGCTTGCTTCATTAAAAAACTTATATATGGAGAATGGTAACAAGATGTGCAAAAAATGATATAAAATGTGTAAACATTATTGATTCATATATAGGAAATGGTATGATAAAGATGTAACTGTATTATAGGATAGTAGCCACTAAAGATTAAGGAAAAGGAGAAAATAAAAATGAGTAAAACGAAAAAAATATTATTTACAATGATAATGTGTTCTGTAATTATGTTTCCTATAGTTGCAAATGCAGCAAGTTATAAGGGATTGAAGTATAATGTAAAAGCTAATCTTGCAGGTTCCAAAAGATCATATTCGGCAGGAAAAATCAAAGTAAGTACTTATAATTGTACTACAGACAATAATGGCTATCATCCTGCAAATAATAAATTTACTATATCATTATACAAGAATGGATTTTGGTCAGATACGTGTATTGGAACTGCCACATATAAAAGAAATTCGCCAGTAACTAATTCATGGACCAATATGGCTGGTGGAAAGTATTATATTGTTATTTCTAAGGCTACAGATGGTTGTAGAATTAAAGGAAATATTGACATTACACAATAAAAATATAATTTTCAACTATTGAAAATTATGAGGATATAAAAGTTATTTAATCTAAGGATTTATTGCAAACAAAGTATAAAAAAGGTGCATTGAGAAAAATACAATTGATTGAATAAATAGGAATTTTATAGAATGGCTTAAAAATAGACCTTTTTGTTGAAATTTATAAAAAAGAAACGGGGAGTAAAAATGATTAATTACACAGTGTTATTACCAATTTTATTGATTTATATTCTGGTAACAGGTGCGGTATGTTTTGTGAAAAAAAATGGTTTACATGTATATTTGTGCAATGTTGCTTTTGGAATATACATATGTTTCTTGTTAAAGGTTGCTTTTTTTCCGATTCCAATTCAAAACGAGGCCGTGGTTGGATTAAGAAATGCAAGTCTAGAATATAATTTTATACCACTGCATAGCATTTTTAATATATTAAGTGAAAATAAAGCATTTCCTGAAATTATACTATTGCAAATTTTAGGGAATTTTGTAATGCTGTTTCCTGTAGGTGTATATCTTCCTATTATATTTAGAAGGTGTCGTTCAGCTAAATTTATGTTTCTTATATTACTATCTATAGGAATTATAGTTGAGACAACGCAACATATATTAAATATAATGGTAGGTTTTCACTATAGGAGTGTTGATATTGATGATGTAATATTGAATACATTAGGAGGAATGCTGGGGTATCTAGTGCATAAATTTGTAATATTGATTTATAATCCTGTAAAGCAACAAGAAAAACAATAAAGAAAGCGAAACGATTGCATAAGTAGTAAGTCGACAGTGTTTAGGAAGCAAAGCAAAACGTTCTAAAAAACAGCCGTTTCCATTTTCAAAAATGATTTACAAATAGATATTAAAAATCATGCAGATTCGATTACTGTTAGGATAGTTCTTGATTTGCTGGGGCAGACATGCCAGGTGATATATCCCAGGCAGAATATATCTATAATGTGGTACATATACATACTTGGATTGATAAAGTAGAGTGTATGTACCACTACTTTATTTATTAAGGAATGAAAGAAATATGATGATAAGAAAACAAATAATGTTAGTGCTATTCAACCTGAAACGGATGTATATAGAGAAAAAAGCACTATTTCTATTGGTAATTATTAGCACGGCAATTTCTACTTTTGGCATTTTCTTTTTTGGAGATTATTTGGCAGAATATTATAAAAATATAGAAAGTCAAATGGGAGATTGCCTATATATAGAAGGAAATTTAAAGGAAGAAAGTAAGCCACAGCTTATCAATGGGATAAAAAAATTGAAATTAGCTCAGGTTTCCGAAATTATTTGCGGTGACACAAAAATTCAACTGAATGGAGAAAACTGTGTAATAAAAGGCGAATTTCATAATAACTTTGAGCAAAGAATGTTATCGGGGAAATTACCTGCGTGGAATGAAAAGAATGCTAAAGTTGTGTTAGATGAATTTCAGGCAGAAAACATAGCGGATACTATTCCAAGAGGACAAAAGCTGATTGGATATAAACTAAATATGGATGGAAAAGCGTATACGGTTAGCGGAATTTGTTCTACGACAGAGGAAGATGAATTGATTGTTCCAGTTCTTTTTTATTTGAATCATTATTCTACAAATCAAGTCAAAATTAGTTTTCAGCATACTTTATCCAGCCAGGAAAAAGAAAAAATTGAGAAGCTTTTTGCGTTTGATGATTTGTTAGAGGTAAACTGGACTGCTTTGAAACGACCTTGGGAACAAACAGAATTTATGTTAAATTTTGTGCAGTTATTAGGTGTATTTGTTTGTATTGGCATCAATGTGGTTGTCTTAATACAATACTTACTGTATAGAAATAAGCGAAAGTATTGTATTTATTCTATATGTGGTGGGGCAGATCGGGATATTCATACCATAATATTTAATCAAATTTTTATTCATATGTTGTTGGGAACGGTCTCTGGTTTGCTTCTTTTTCGGGTCTTTAAGTTCATACTGGGAAAGGTTGAGTGGTTATATGGAGGAAATTGGTACTTTTACATGTGGATATTTGTGTTAATAATCCTCATTCAAGTAGTAACTTCCTGTATACTTGAATGGAAAATGAGAAAAAATTTAGAAATATACCAAGTTGAGGAATAAAAGATGAAGATGATGAAGTTAATAATATTGGCAGGAAAAGATGTATGGAAACATAGATGGGCATATGTTGTGTTGAGCATTGAATTGATTTTAGTTGAAATATTGTTATTGAGTTTTGCAAGTAAGCTACAGGGAGTGCATGAATCAAGAAAAGTGTGTAATGCATTTAATGATCAAAATATGTATTATTATACGCAGTACAGTTATACCAACCAGTCTTTGAAAGAGATTTTAAGCAAAGATGTATTGGATGAAGTAGAAATTACAGAGATGCCATTGATGGCGATAGCAGATTCGAAAGGAAAAGAATATGTAGCATGTGGATATACGGATTCTTTAATGGAAGCTTGTCAGTATGATTTGACAAAGGGAAAATGGCTTTCGGACTACAAGGGCAAAAATATTCCTGCCATTTCAACGGATAAGGATATACCAATAGGAACCTATATTACCGTGAACAATGGTGGTGATATGGATAAAATAGAAGTGATTGGTTACATGAATAAAAACGCATATGTGATTAATTTCCATGGAGGTTCTGGAAATGGTTTGGGAAGTTTAGAAGAATTTGTATCGCATCCAGATTTTCAATTAATTCTTCCGTATCAAAGTAAGCAAAAAAAATCTATAACGGAAAAACAGACGGTATATACAGAAATGTGTAAGCAAAAAATGGTGTTTGTAAAAAATTCTTCCGTGGCTTCAAAATTATTAAAGGAATGCCATGACTATGGTGCCATGACAGATGTTAGTGTCATGAAGAATAATTATGATACGGATATAAAAAATGATTTTATTATGAATGGAACCATTTTAGTTGTATTTACAATTTTAAGCATAACAGGTTTGATCGGATTTAATGGGATACAAAGTGCCAAACAGGAAAGAAGTTATTTGATATACCATTTGCTAGGCGGGAGAAATAGAGATTTTATTCTGATAGAAATACTGAAAAATAGTTTGGTAGTGATTCTGAGTTTTGGAGTATTTGCACTTAGTTATAAAAAGATGGGATTATTTACCTATTCTGCAAACCAGTTAAATCGCATCTCCTGGCAGACAATCGCTATTGTGTTTTTAATGATTGCCTTTATTTGCACCATCACGTCGTTATGGTATATAAGACGGTTGGCGCATACGAATTGGATCAATGCATACAAATTGAAGAGTTAATGCAAACTGTTTTACAATTTTGGTAAATTACCAAATAAACAAGTGCAGAAGTAGGAGGACAAAAAGAAAAATGGATGGTATGCAAATAAAAAACGTAAAAAAAATATATGACAAAAATCAAAAAAATGAGAAGTGTGTATTGAATGATGTATCCTTTGAAATAAAAAAAGGGGAAATGGTTGCGGTGATTGGTAAATCGGGTTCAGGAAAATCCACATTATTGCATATTCTTGGATGCATGGATACGATTTCAAGTGGGACGTATTATTTAGATGGGATACAAGTAGATTCGTTGAGTAACAAAAAGCAGGCAGAACTACGTAGTAGTAAAATTGGATTTATTCTACAAGATTTTGGTTTACTACCCGATGATACCGTCTTAGAAAACGTAATTTTACCGATGATGTTTGATAGAACTAATTTGGCAAAAGTAAAAGAAAAAGCGATAGAAAAACTAAAGTTGGTTGGCATGGAAAAACAGTTACATCAAAAGGTGGCTACGTTATCTGGTGGAGAAAAACAGAGAGTGGCAATTGCACGAGCATTGGTAAAAGATCCTGATTATATACTGGCGGATGAACCGACGGGTGCCTTGGATACAGAAAATGCAAAAATGTTTATGGAGCAGTTACATAAATTACATCGAATGGGAAAAACGATAGTGATGGTTACGCATGATTTGGAATTAGCGAAGGAATGTGAACGAATGCTAAAAATCGTGGATGGAAATGTGCAGTAAGAGGTAGATTTTTACAAAGTGAATTGTAGTGCAGCATGAAATACAAAGTAAAAACTATACATCAGGGAAGGATAGGTGGAAGGATAATGGCAAAAAAGAAAGCGTTATGGATTGTAGGAGTAGGATTGTTATTAGTGATTTGTGCTATGGCGGTATTTTTCTATCAAAATAAAGGAAAGAAAAGTCAAATGGAAAGCAAGTTGAAAAAACAGAGTGTACTATTGGATAAACAAATCTTAGAACCCAAGGGGGTGCTGTGTGATTATAGAGAAAACAGTGATGGAACATGGTCAGCAGACGGTAGAATATATCAACACAAAGTTATGTTGACAGGAAAATTACCTAGTGCAGAAGGGACGACAACGTACATTGTATTGACAAATGATGAGAATATTACGTTTGAAGAAGTAGGCAAATCATTTTATTCATCCAATAGTGCAGATTTGTTGAATCCTGAAAAGGCATGTGTGGTTCAATGGATTGAAAAGGATGAGTAAAAAGTGATAGAAATTTGTTGTATAACAAGGCATAGTACAAGCCTGTTGCGCATTAGTTTTCATTTTTCCGGCTATGATTATTGAAAATATATTTCATACAAAACTTGACGTAGGAAATGTCAAGTAGTAAACTATGTATAGACGTCAGAAGAAGCATTAAGCGAAAAGAAAGGAAGCGTTAATATGGACAGTAATTTAGACTGGGGAAAATTGGGATTTGGATATCGCCAGACAAATAAGAGATATGTATCAAACTTTAAAAATGGAGCGTGGGATGATGGTGTGATGACCGCAGATGATACAGTCACAATTAGTGAATGCGCAGGCGTGTTACAGTATTGTCAGGCTTGTTTTGAAGGAATGAAGGCATATCGTACAGAGGATGGACGTATTGTAACATTCCGCCCGGATTTAAATGCAAAGAGAATGGCAGATTCTGCAAGAAGATTGGAGATGCCAGCGTTCCCAGAGGATCGTTTTCTTGATGCGATTGATAAAGTAGTTGCTGCAAATAAGGAATTTGTACCTCCATATGGATCAGGAGCAACTTTATATATCAGACCTTATATGTTTGGAAGTAGCGCTGTAATTGGTGTAAAACCAGCAGAAGAGTATCAGTTTAGAACATTTTGTACACCAGTTGGTCCTTACTTTAAGGGCGGTGCAAAGCCAATTACAATCCGCGTAAGTGATTATGATCGTGCAGCACCTAACGGAACAGGACATATTAAAGCAGGTCTTAACTATGCTATGAGTTTACATGCGATTGTAGAAGCACACGAACAGGGATTTGATGAAAATATGTATTTGGATGCTGCTACAAGAACAAAAGTAGAAGAGACAGGTGGAGCAAACTTTATTTTTGTAACTGCAGATAATAAGGTTGTAACTCCTAAGTCAAATAGTATCTTACCATCTATCACACGTCGTTCTTTGATGTATGTTGCAAAAGAATACTTAGGATTAGAAGTAGAAGAAAGAGAAGTATACTTTGACGAAGTAAAAGATTTTGTAGAATGTGGACTTTGTGGTACAGCCGCTGTTATTTCACCAGTTGGTATTATCAATGACCATGGAAAAGAAATTGTTATGAAGAATGGTAACAAAGAGATGGGACCTATCACTAAGAAATTATATGATACATTAACAGGTATCCAGATGGGACATATTGAAGCTCCTGAAGGATGGTTAAGAGAAATCAAATAATAGTTTAATTTGCTATAAAATTGTGTCGTAAGTGATGAGAAGTAGTTCGATTTGCTTTACACATAGAACTTAAAAAAGAAGAGATATTCAATCCGTTGAATATCTCTTCTTTTTTATCTGCGTTGGTAGGAGACAAAATGTTGTATCCCTTCTATTTTATACATATAATAATTTTAACAACGCTTGCAACGTTTGAGAAAACGTAAAATATTTCTGTAATTTTTATGTAGCTAAAAAGTATGAATTACATAATATCATAACCCTTTAGCATACGAGCACGACTAGGGTGTCTTAATTTTCTAAGTGCCTTTGCTTCAATCTGGCGAATACGTTCTCTTGTAACGTTGAATTCTTTTCCAACTTCTTCCAAAGTGCGAGTTCTTCCATCTTGTAAACCAAAACGGAGAATTAATACACGCTGTTCACGCTCTGTCAATGTCTCTAATAATTTTGAAATTTGATCTTGTAGTACAGAATATGCAGCAGCATCTTCTGGACCAACAATTCGTTCATCTTTAATGAAATCACCCAAGTGACTATCATCTTCTTCACCAATAGGTGTATCCAGTGAAATTGGATCTGCGGATACTTTTAAGATTTCACGAACCTTTTCAATAGGAAGATTCATTGCTTTTGCAAGTTCCTGTTCGGTTGGTTCGCGACCAAGTTCCTGTAATAATGTTCTGGATACGCGATAGGTTTTGTTGATAACTTCTGACATGTGGACAGGAATACGAATCGTACGTGACTGATCCGCAATGGAACGAGTGATTGCCTGTCTGATCCACCAGGTAGCATAGGTACTAAACTTATAACCTTTTGTGTAGTCAAATTTATCTACAGCTTTAATTAATCCCAGATTACCTTCCTGAATTAAATCAAGGAAAGATAAACCACGTCCCACATACCGTTTGGCAATGCTGACAACAAGACGGAGGTTAGACTCTGCAAGACTTTTTTTCGCTGCTTCATCGCCTGACTCGATTCGCTTTGCCAATTCAATTTCCTGTTCAATTGTAAGAAGTGGATAACTGCCGATTTCTTTTAAATATAATTTTACAGGATCATCGGACATAACAGCCGCACTGGCAGCTAAGTCTTCTGTAGAAGTATCTTCTTCCTGCTCAATCTCTAAAATAGCAGAATCATCTGGTTCATCGTCATTTGATAAGTTCAATATTGCAATATTATGGCTTTCCAGGTATTCGTAGATTTTATCAATCTGATGTACATCCAAATTTAATTCTTTGAATACATCATTTACCTTTTCAACTTCAATTACATCTTTATTTTTCTTTGCGAGAGCAAGAAGCTCTTTCAGCTTTTCTTCAAAAGCGGTGATTGTTTCGTTCATTCTCATCCTCCATGTACATAAGATACCTACGTAAAAAGATTCGCTACCTGCTATTATATCATAATAATAATCAAAAAGCTAGAAAAAAGTGAAAAACTTTGCTATACTATGGTAATAGTTCAGAAAACGCGTTTGCATAGATACGGATATAGTAGTAGATATCTGATCTTTTTGAATGGTATCTTCTGAACAAATATAAACTATAATATATGTACCATTAGTCTTGCCATTATCTATATCAGGGCAAGGATAGAAAGGAGATTGTAGAATAATGAGCGAAGAAAATTGTACTGGAAGTTGCGGAAGTTGTAAAGCAGATTGTGCTTCCCGCCAACCAAGTAAGGAAGATTTATTAGAACCTGCCAATAAATATAGTAAGATTAAAAGAGTGATAGGAGTAGTAAGTGGCAAAGGTGGAGTAGGAAAATCTTTTGTTACTTCCTATTTATCTGTATGTATGCAGAAAAAAGGATACCAGACTGCTATTTTGGATGCAGATATTACGGGACCATCTATTCCAAAATCATTTGGAATAAAAGGAAAAGTAAGCAATGGTCCACAGGGAATTGTACCTGCTGAAAGTGAGAATGGAACAAAAGTAATGTCCATTAACCTTTTGATGGACAAGGAAGATGCACCTGTGATATGGAGAGGGCCAGTGATTGCTGGCGCTGTAAAACAGTTTTGGACAGAAGTAGCATGGGGAAATGTAGATTATATGTTTGTAGATATGCCTCCGGGAACAGGAGATGTGCCATTGACCGTATTTCAGTCATTACCACTGGATGGAATTATTATTGTTACATCTCCACAGGAGTTAGTGTCCATGATTGTGAAGAAAGCAGTCAACATGGCAAATGCTATGGACATTCCGATTTTAGGAATTGTTGAAAATTATAGTTATGTACAGTGTGATTGCTGTGGAAAAAAGATGTCGGTCTTTGGAGAAAGTCATGTGGACGAAGTGGCACAAGAGTGCGAATTGAAAGTATTAGCAAAACTACCGTTGGATTCGGCCATTGCAAAGCAAGTGGATGCTGGAAAAATCGAAGAATTAGATGCGGATTATTTAGAAGAAGCGTCTGCTTTTATAGAACAGGTCTGTCCTTGCGTAAAAGAAGATAAATGGGAAAAAATTGCAGTAGCCGTAGAAACGGATGGCGAAGTATCTGCACATTTTAATGCATGTAAAACGTTTATGATTTATGAAATAGAGGAAGATAAGCTTACATCAGAGAAGGAATGCAGCATTACGGAGAATACACAGGAAGCAATAGAAGCCTGCTTAACAGAGGCGGGTGTGAATGTATTGATTTGTGGAGGTATTGGTTTTGGAGCAATACAGGCATTGATGGCAAAAAACATTATGGTTGTGCCTGGACAGCAGGGAAATGCAAAAAAAGCAGTAGAGGATTTTCTTACGCAATAGATAGCTTTTTGCATGGAAGGAATGCTTTACAATTGAAAAGGATTGGGGTATAATGAAGTTGATTATAGACGGGCTGGCATTAAAGCAACCTGTCGAAAAAAATTATACAAATGGAGGATTTTAAGATGGCATTAGTATCAGCAGCAGAAATGCTTACAAAAGCAAAAGCAGGAAAATATGCAGTAGGACAGTTCAACATCAACAACTTAGAGTGGACAAAATCTATTCTTTTAACAGCAGAAGAATTAAAGAGCCCAGTTATCCTTGGTGTATCAGAAGGTGCTGGAAAGTACATGTGTGGCTATAAAACAGTCGTTGGTATGGTAAACGGTATGTTAGAAGAGTTAAACATCACTGTACCAGTTGCACTTCACTTAGATCATGGTAGCTATGAAGGTGCAAAGGCTTGTATCGCAGCAGGATTTTCTTCTGTAATGTTCGATGGTTCACACTATCCAATTGAAGAGAACGTAGAAAAGACAAAAGAATTAGTTGCAGAGTGCAAGGCTAAGGGACTTTCTATCGAAGCAGAAGTTGGTTCTATCGGTGGAGAAGAAGACGGTGTTATCGGTGCTGGTGAGTGTGCAGATCCAGAAGAGTGTAAGATGGTTGCAGATTTAGGTGTAACAATGCTTGCAGCAGGTATCGGAAACATTCATGGTAAATATCCAGAAAACTGGGCAGGATTAAGCTTTGAGACATTAGATGCAATCCAGGCTAAGACTGGAGATATGCCTTTAGTTCTTCATGGTGGTACAGGTATCCCTGCAGACATGATTAAGAAAGCAATCTCTTTAGGTGTTGCTAAGATCAATGTTAATACAGAGTGCCAGTTAGCATTCCAGGAAGCTACTCGTAAGTATATCGAAGAAGGAAAAGACCTTCAGGGTAAGGGATTTGACCCTCGTAAGCTTTTAGCTCCAGGTGCAGAAGCAATTAAGGCTACTGTAAAAGAAAAGATGGAATTATTCGGATCAGTTGGAAAGGCTTAATTTTCTTTCTTGATAGAATAGAGTCTGCTGTCTCATGGGATACTGTGAGGCAGCTTTCTTACTTTATGGGATAGTGGGAATGCGAAGCGAGATAGGTTTTTAGAGAGAAAGACTTGTCTGCTTTGTTCTTATAAACAGTAAGAAGGGAGGAGGGATAGTATGGACAAAATGGACTACATGGAATTTATGGGAAAGAATGAATTTAAGGTAGAAGGCAAATTAGCATATGGGAATATGGAAGGTTATCCGCTTCTTATTAGAAAAAAATTAGGAAGCAAGATAGAGATTACATTCTATTTAGAAGGGGAACCTTGGAAACAGGTGCGGGAAAAGCTGTTAGAATATGCAAAACTGTTTAAATCTTCTGTCTATTTTGAAAATCAGCATGTAGTATGGAATACACATTTAGGAAAGAGAGAATATACGCGATTTCAGGAAATGATACAAGGAATTATTCGTATCTTTAGGGTAACGGGAATTGAACCACCTGGGGAATGTGTGATTTGTGGAGAAAAACATGCGGATTCTTTTGCGGTAATAGATGGGGGAAATCATCCAATCCATAGAGAATGTTTGCAAAAGCAATTAACCGTTACAAGGCAGAGAGTGTCCAGTGGTAGTTATTTATTTGGAGTACTTGGCAGTATATTAGGATGTTTGGTGGGCTGTATTCCTTGTATTCTTTCTTTAAATATGGTAGGAAAAACCTTTTGTGTACTATTTTTGTTTATACCTCCTTGTATTTACTATGGTTGTAAATTATTGAAAGGAAAGATGAATCATTTTGTATTTTGGATGTCGGTTTTCCTTTCTTTCGTGAGTGTTTATGTGATTGAACTTGCAGTACGTGTACAATACAATTTAGTACAACAAAATCTTCCATTTGAGTGGTATTATATTACGCACGTATTGGAAAAGTTGATGACGTATGATGGCATTTGGTGGATGATTACAAAACAGGCTGGATTAAACTTTGTGTTTGCCCTTATGGGAATTTTAATTAATTGGGAATTGATTAGTCAGACCAGTCTAAAAGCAGAAGAAAATGTAGTTAAAGTAATCAATACAATCAACTATGAGAACGATCACTAGAAGGTTATTGCTTCGAAAAAAGTGTAAAAAATAAAGCTGGAGCCGCTTACACAAGAGTTTTGTGTGGCGGCTCTATTTATTCGTAAATATAATCTTTGGAATATTTGTCAATCGAGTCTAAGATTGCTCGAACAACAATACGATGGTCTGCTACACCGATCGGTTCACAGGAAGTAAGAGTAATGCAACTGACACCTTGGCTGTAAATCGGTGACCAATCTGTTTCTTCTACAACCGTAGTCTTGTCGTACTTGTAACGATAAATCTGTTTTTTGTCCGAAAGATAAATATAGTCCCCTTCACATAAGGTATCAATGTAATAAAAGAACCATTCGCTGATCACTCCGTTGCGGCTTTTATTTCGATGTGCGGCAATGCTGACATTTCGATCGCCCTCGCCAGGAAGTTGTGAATATTCATAAAGTCCAGGTCCTTTATTTAAAGCAGCTTTCTCTGTTCCATCTTGCACAGGTTCTGTCAGTGCAAGTTTTGGAATATGCAGTGTCAGATCACCGCTTTTGTAATGCTGTCGCTCCTTTGTGATAAAAAGCTTATCGTAGGGAAGGTCCTTATCTCGAGAATACAAATCTAAAGTAGGGCCAGGTTTTTGTGTGACAGTATCCTTGCTGGAAGTCGATGTAGGTTTTGGGGTAGCTGCCACGTAATCTGTTGTCGCTTCTTGTGGTGTATTTTTTGCGTTTTGAGGAAGCAAAAGCAACGTTGCACTTAGCAGCAAAATTGCTATTATACATAGAAAAAAACGCTTCATAGGCGTATCCCCCATTTCTTTTTATTCATCAATCACAATTTGTTCTAATTTATATTTCAATCGCAGAATGCTTCGACGATTGGCTTGATAGTATTGTTTGATAATACGTTCCATAACCATGCCACCATCTTCATAAGTGATATTTGGAAGTAGGATGACATATTGCGCACCACTGTATCGTGAGACAACATCCCCTCGTCGTAAGCTGGCATTGATCGCATTTTCCAATCGTTTCATGGCAGCATCTAATTTATTTAAGGAAGGAATTTCATCATTTGAATCATATACTGTCAACAGGCAGAGATAAACGGAACGTCCTTCTCTGGAAGCCTGACGGGCAATTAACCGATAAGTTTCCTGAAAAATACAGTATTCACAGAAAAATGGACCCATTTTAAATTCTGCTTCCTTTAAATCATTTTGAATAATATTTAAGTCTGTTTCCAGTGTTTTTTGCGTTCGTATAATATTCAGATAGAGACTACGCAATTCTTTGGACGGCTTGACGCCTAAATTGATATAGAGTAAATCCGTAGTTTGTTCATAATGATTAAGAGCTGCAAAAGAATTGCCCTGATCAATCATGTTCTGGATAAAAATGCAATGCAAAGTCTCATCAAAACGTTCAATCTGTAACGCTTTAGAACAATAATATTCAATGGTTTCATAATCATTAAACTTCCTTAATAAAGAAAAAAAGTTTTTGGCAGTATCTATATATAGATTGTGATAATAGGTAGACAGTGGAATAACCCACAATTCTGTGGCATGTTTTGTCATAAAGTCACCCTTATATAAATCTAATGCCTTTTTGTAAAAAAGAATGCGATTTTCCTCGGAAACCGTTGTACCATTTGCCTTCTGACAAAATTTTTCAAATTCTTCAATGTCAATCATACAGTTGAGATGATTGTTCCATTGATAAGACCCCTGTGAGGATATGATAAAATTCTCATTATGAACCGCAACTGGTTCCAGCAAATGGCGTAAACGAGAAAGTAATGTCTTTAAAGCGTTTACGGGATTTGCACTATCTTCATCAGGCCAAAGCATATCAATATAGTCTGTCTGAGAAAGATGTTTATTTCGGTAGGTAATAATGTATCCAAGCAAATTCCACATTTTTTTGGAACGGTTTACGGTTTCTTCAATTTTGGTACCGTCATTATAAATCTCAAAATTTCCGAGCATGGAAATCTGAATGGGTGGTTGCTTATTTGGGCTAAAATCCATTGTGAGCCTCCTCTAAAATCAAGTTATAACTGTATTAGGAAATATACCGTATAAAATTTCAAGTAAAATCCTTTATGAATACTTTAAACGGGGTACGGGGGGATAAATAATAAGAAAAAATTATTTATGTAACCTGCATGTAACCGGTTTATAGTATGATAAAGTACATAAAAGAGATGAGAAACGGTGTCTCATCTTGTTTATTTTACAATATATAGAAAAAAAAATCTACCTTAATCTAAAGGATGAAACTGCATTAAAAACGATTAGAATGGAGGAGTTATGAAGGAAAAAAAGAGTTCTACATTTATTGTCAAGGTTTTAAGCGAGCAGAACGAAAGCTGGCAGGGAAGTGTCACTTTGGCAGAAACAAGCGAGACAAAGTATTTTAGAAGTGCATTGGAACTTCTACATATGATGGAAGAGGTTATTCAGGAAAAAGAAAGGATGTAAAACAGTAATGAAAAATTCTATGTGGAAACGAGCTATAGCAGCATGTTTAACAGTCGTTGTAGTTATGATTCTTGTTGTTTCAGGAAAAAGCCTGACGAAGAAAGAACATGTATCTACACATAAAGAAGAAAAAAGCTATAGTGGAAATGTAGCAGCATCGGCATTGAACGTGTCGGTAGATTTTTATGATTATAATATCAAGACCTATAAGGGTAAAGAGGTAGATAAAAACACAAAAATAGCATTAAATGCGTATGCTTTAGAAAAAATTACTTCTGGAACGAGTATAACTGCGGATCAGGTATTTCTGTTTGGTGGTGATCGTAGAAAGGGAGAAACTGGTGCTCAAAATGTTTGGACAGGATATGGAAAATCCCAATACCAGGGAATTGTAAAGAAGCAGCTAGATGCCAATGGGAATCTTCAATTTAATGATGATGCAGGAATTTACGGAGTAAATATGTTCCCTGCACAGGGAGATCATTCTGTAGATACAGTGGTAGATTCTTATTACAACGCAAATTTTCAGTTTTTAGATGAAAATGGAACTTATATCTATGATAGTGCAAAATTTGCAGCATATAATTTAAAAAAGGTAAATGAAACAGAATCTACATTGACAATTGATACGACAAAGGCTGGACCATATTTTTCGAAGGGAACAGGAACATTTCAAAATCATTATGGTTTCTTCCCATTTAATACAGTAGAAGAAGGAACGATAAATGCAGAAGAAGCACGTCATCATATGTTTGGTATGAAGATGGAGTTAGATTTTTATATGCCAGAAGATGGTCGCATTGTGACAGAGGATGAAAAAAGAGAAGAAGATATGGTATTCAAATTCTGTGGCGATGATGATGTATGGGTATTTATTGATGGAAATTTAGCATTAGACTTAGGTGGTATTCATGATACAGTCGGTGGTGAAATCAACTTTGCTACAGGAGATGTTACTTATGAAAAGGTAGCCACAGGCGGTATAAAAACAGATGTAAAGAATATTTATGATGCATACCCTGAAATAAAGAAAGATGCGTTTTCAGAGCATACATTAACTATGTTCTATCTGGAGCGTGGAGAGTATGACTCAAATTGTAAGATTACATTTAATATTCCTACAATTTTAACTAATGATGATATTAGTATTACAAAGAAGGTGGCAGATGCACCAGAAGATAATAATGATACCTACGATTTTACATTATATACAGGACAGGATAAAGACAATCTGACAGATGTATATACAGGAAAATACAAAGTATATGATAAAGAAAATGTATTTATAGGAGAGCGGAAAGCAACATCTGGAGTGATTACCTTAAAGGCAGATGAAACCGCAGTAATAAAAAGAACAAATGTAGCGTTAGGTCAATACTATATGGTCAAAGAGAATGCCGATGCGGACCGTTATACGACAAGCTGGTTTTCAACTGGAGATGATAGCAATGCTTCATCTGGTATGGGAACACAAACTGATGTACTTGTGAGAGATCAGGAACATCCAAAAGGAAGTCATATTGAGTTTACAAATAAGTATCGCACATTTACCAGTCTTTCCTTGAAAAAACTTGTAGATGCGGCTGGCTATGATGGAGAGGCATTTACCTTTGTTGTTACAATTGGAGAGGAAACCTATGATGTTACATTGAAGGATGGTGAAGAGCGAATCTTTAATCATATTCCAAAAGGAACTGCTTATAAGATTGTGGAAGTTTTGACACCGGGAGCAATTTACACGACACCAGATGCACAGGTAGACGGACAGCTTGTAGATGTGAAGAAAGAGACAGTTTCTGGGTATGCGATTTCAGGTGTAATGAAAGAGGATCTGGAGGAAGGATTTGTGACTAAGGTTGTATACACAAATCATGGAGAAAAAGCAACTGCAACTCCAAATGTGACAGCCACACCAGATACGACTCCAAGTAATACACCAAATAGCATTGTTACGAATGCACCGACAGAGACACCGAAACCAACGGACACACCTGTTGTGACAGAGGCACCAACGGACACACCAAAAGTAACGGAGACACCAATTGTTACAGTGGAACCAACAAAAGAGCCAACAGAGGAACCGACGGTAACTGCAACACCTGTTGATACAGAAAATCCTGCTAATACACCAGATGTTACCGAGACACCTAGTGTTTCCGAAGGACCAACAGAAGCACCGGAAATTGATATTCCAGAAGAAACAAAGGTTCCTGGCGCTCCTCCATTGCCACAGGAAACTATTGTGGAGGAAACAAAGGCACCTGAGGATATTATTCCGGATGAAGATGTACCTGCTAATCCAGTGCATACCGCTACTGCTGCTCCAACGAAAAAACCAACTACTTCAAATAGAAATCAGGATACTCCAGATGATGAGACGATAGTTGTAGATGAAGTACCATCACAGTTACCACAGACTGGTGGTATTGGAAAACTTATGCAGGAGCATAAAGCTGCTACAATTTGGATTTTACTATTACCGATTGTTTCTATTGTTGGAATTGCATATATCGTGGAGCGAAGAAAGGAAACAGAAAAGAAGTAAGCGAAGTTATGATATGAAATCTTTGTGAGTGAAGAGGTGTAAAATGAATGAAAAAAGAAAAATATTCCTATGAGCACACGGCAATTCGTATTTGTTTAGATGAGAAAAGTAATAATACCATTTCAGGCAGTATCCATTCGCCTTTTTGTAAAGATCCTATTGTGTTTCAAGACGTAGTAGCCTTTTTTATTGGCTTGGAGCAGATAGTAGAAGAACGTGGATTTCCAGAACCTGTTTTTAAACACAGAAGTTTTTCTAATATCAAAAAGGATACTTCCAAAAAAGAAGTAGGAAAAATTGTACGTTCTATGGAAGAAATTGAACAGGAGTATGGAAAGTGCGAGACGTTACAATTTTATGTAACAGGTAGAAAATATGCAGGATTACAGGGACACTTTGTGTGCCTTAGTTCGGGAATTGTATATAAGTATAAAAGCGAATTGGAGTTGCTGCATTTGTTGGAAGAAAATATACTAAACGAAAAATCAGAAAAGCAAGTTGCATTGTAGAAACATAGAAAATGTATGTGATACCTCCTAAGTAGACAAGGTGAAGAACCAAAGTGTACTTAGGAGGTATTTTTGTTTTATAAAGAAAATAGGTTCATCCGTTAGGAGGAATGTTTGGATAAGATCTGAAAAGTCTTTTATAGAATAAAAAAAGAACCAGCGGGGGAGCTGGTTCTCGAGGGGGAGAGTATATATATACGGGATATATATGTCAACCAAACATCTGAGAGGGGAATTAGACATTTGGTTTTGTGCATAACAATCTTTCTGTAATTATAATAACAGAAACAGAACATTATGTCAATGATTTTTTAAATAATTTTTAATAAAATTGTAATAGTTCGGTTGAAATGGTAGATTTACAGGCCATAAATGCGATTTGTTGGTATTTTTTTGTCGTTTGTAGCATATAGTGACACAAAGGATGAGAGGAGAACGAGAATTGAGCAGACAGGGAATTTTGATTTTATTGTTAAGCGTGTTGTTATGTTTGGGTGGTTGCGGAGTGAAAACAACAGGTGAAGAAAAATTGAAGGATTGTGATTTTACAGTGTTAGAGGAAGAGGAAGTTCCAAAAGAGCTGAATACTCTTATTGAGGAGAGAAAAAAGGAGCCATTTAAACTTTCTTATGCAGAAGAAGGATATTTATATATTATACAGGGATATGGAAAACAGATTGGCGGTGGATACAGTATTTCTGTGCAGGAATTATACGAAACGCAAAATGAGATTTGCATGAAGACTACACTCAGTGGACCTAAAGAGGAGGGACAGGGTTCGGGAGAAAGTTATCCATACATAGTAGTAAAAATGGAATATATAGAAAAAGAAATTTCTTTTATTTCATAAAAGCAAGGTCTTTACAGATTAAAAAAAAGGATTTATAATGCAGAAGAAAACAAGTAATCCTTTATAAAAAATTTGTAACAGAAAAAATTTTGCATATATGAGAAAGGAATGTGCGGGAATGAACTATAAGATGATAGCTCTTGACTTAGATGGAACATTGACAAACTCAGACAAAATTATTACACCAGATACCAAAGAAGCCTTGTTTACTTTTCAAAAACATGGTGGAAGGATTGTATTGGCATCTGGACGTCCTACACAGGGAATTGTACCACTGGCAGAGGAATTGGAACTTGCAAAGTATGGTGGATACATTTTAGCTTTTAACGGAAGTCGTATTATGGATTGCAAGACTGGGGAAGTGTTGTTTAATCAGACATTAAAAATGGAGCAGACAGCTAAGTTACATGCATTGGCTCAAAAATATGAGATTAATATTCTGACATATGAAGGAGATACGATTTATACGGAAGATGATCAGGAACCTTATGGAAGAATTGAAAAAAAGATTACTAAAATGCCAATGGTTAAAGTACCCGACATTTCAAAGGCGGTTTCCACACCTGTAAATAAATGTCTTATGACAGGAGAGCCTGAAAAGGTTGCTTATGTGGAAGAACAAGTGAGAAAGGCTATGGGAGATGAAATTAATCTATACCGTTCACAGGACTTTTTCTTGGAATTAGTACCACAGAATGTGGATAAAGCAGCATCCTTAGACAGCTTACTGGAAAAATTACATTTAGACAGTACCGATTTGATTGCCTGTGGAGATGGATTTAATGATTTATCCATGATACAGTATGCAGGGTTAGGGGTTGCAATGAGCAATGCGCATATAGATATTCGTAAGGCAGCAGATTTTATTACGTTATCAAATGATGAAGATGGCGTAGCACATGTATTAGAAAAATTTGTATTTCATGCAGCATAGAATGGAATAAAAAAGTAGGCGGTGGCGTATTTTGATACGTCATCGCTTTTTTCCTATAGAAAAGTTTACGCTCTGTTTAATATGCTGTTGCTAAAAAGAGAAAAATAAAAGTAAAAATATCGTTTTGTGTGTTGTTTGGTATAAAGTATTAAAAAAATAAAGAATAATAAAAATAAAATGTGCAAAAATACTAAAAAATACTTGCAATTAATGTAAAAAAAGGTATAATAGATATGTGAAATCGCAGTAAGCGAAACAAAAGGTGCTTTCGCAGATATAGGAAGGTACCATTTAAGAAACAAGGGGAAAAGCGTACGGAAGCGCAAAGAAAAAACATGGAGGGGTTTTAAAATGGAGATTAGTATTCCAAAGATTAGAAAAAGTGTAAGAGCACATACAGGAAGTGAGGTCCGTGTACGTGCATTGTGTGGGGAAGAAAAAGTAGAGATTGCCCATGGCGTGATTGCAGAGACATATCCAAGTGTATTTGTAATAACCAGTGAAAAGGCAGAAAGTCTTTGTAAGAAAAAGGTGTCCTTTAGTTATTGTGACATTCTTACAAAGGAGATTGAATTATCGCTTTGCAGTTAGTGGAAAGCATTCTATATGGTATCACGAGAAAGTGATAAGAGAAGGCGGAGATATTGTAAGGAAGAACAGTATCTTTGCCTTCTTTGAATCTATGAATAGTTTCTGGTCTATTTTATTGCCTATTTCATATACTAATAATATATAACATTTTGAAACCTGTTTTAAAATGTAGGTTGCAGGTTTGGAACCGTTAAAGTATTCGGTATTGAACTAGGAGGACAAGGGATGGATTTAAAAAAGCAAAATATTCGCATGCGAAGGAGAAGTTGTAAAAGTAAGCTTCAGGTCACCTTGGAAGATGATTTTAATGTGCCTGACACAAAGCCTGACGTAGAGCGTATTGTTACAGGAGAAGGCAGAGTAGAAATCGCAGAAACCAATTTGTTAAATGGGAAACTGCTGGTAAAAGGAATTTTACATTTTGATATGCTTTATATTAGTCATGAGAGCCAGATTCCCGTACATAGTATACAGGGAAAAATCGAGTTTGATGAAATGATAAATATGGATAATCTGCAAGAGGAAAATGATTGCAAGGTAAAATGGGAGTTAGAGGATATTAATATCAGTCTTATTAATTCCAGAAAGATTAGTGTAAAATCCCTAGTTACAATTGAGGCCTGTGCCTGGGAAGAATATGAAGAACCTGTTGCAGTAGATAAGGAGGATGGTGAAAATGCCCCTTGTCGTTATCAGGATATGGATGTAACAGAGCTGGTTTTAGCGAAAAAAGATATTTTACGTTTAAAAGAAAATTTCCATTTGCCTGCGGGAAAGCCTAATATTAACCAGATTTTGTATTATGATATTTCTTTGCATGGGGTCGAAATGCGTGCACAGGAAGGGAAAATTTTAGTGCGTGGAGAGATGCTTCTATTTGTTATGTATAGTACGCAGGAAGAAGAAAATCAGATTGCGTATTATGAGGGCGAACAGTCCTTTTATAGTGATATTCCTTGTGAAAGCTGCAAAGAAAATATGGTATTGCAGATTGATACAGAATCACAATCAAAGGATGTGCAGGTGAAACAGGATGAGGATGGAGAGGAACGTGGTATTGAGGCTGAATTTGCCATGAATTTAAATTTTTGCTTATATGAAGAAAAACAAATGCGTTACTTGCAGGATATGTATTCTTTGGAAAAACAATTGCAATTAAAACGGATCAAAATACCATTTCGTCATCTGGTCATGAAAAATACCTCTCAAAAGAGAATTAATGAGCAATTATTATTAGAAACACCAAAAAACCCTATTTTGCAGATTTGTCATAGTCGTGGAACGATACAGTTAGACGAAGTAGAATGGAAGGATAATGGTATTTCGGTAGAAGGCAGTGTGGAAATAAAAATTATTTATGTAGGAGAACAGGATGAATGGCCAGTAGGAGAGATTAAAGTGAGTGTTCCTTTTTCTCATATCATAGAAGGTGTAGGGGAAAAGGAAAATAAGATGTTTGAAGTACATCCGCAATTAGATCAATTATCGGTTATGTTGTCGGGAAAGGATAAGGCAGAGGTAAAGCTGACCTTGTCGTTAGAAACGGTGATATTTGAAATGATGGAATATGATATGCTGGATAGCGTAGAAGAAGAAAATTACGATGAAAAATATATAGAACAATTACCAGATATGGTAGGTTATCGTGTACAGCAGCAGGAAGATTTGTGGGATGTGGCAAAAAAATTTTGTACAACGGAGGAGGCAATTCGTGAGTTGAATCATCTTGGAGATAAAAAAATAGAAGTGGGTGACAAAATATTGCTTGCGAGGGGTTGACAAACTGTAATAGGTATGTTATTCTTGTTACTGTTCTGTGTAACAGAATACTGCCGAAGACAGTAGGTACCCTAGTGGTGTAAGCGTGTCGCCTACCGAGGAATATAAATTTGATTATTTATACCCTTCTGTCTTTGGATAGAAGGGTTTTTCTTTTATCAGATCGGCGGTTAATCTTATAAGGAGGTAAACCAGAATGGCAAAAGTAGAATTAAAACAACCAGTTGTTGACGAAATTAAGGGTCATGTTGAACAGGCTAAATCTGCTGTAATCGTAAATTACTGTGGTTTAACTGTTGAGCAGGATACTAAGCTTCGTAAACAGTTGAGAGAAGCAGGCGTTGTATACAAAGTATACAAGAACACATTATTAAAGCGTGCTTTTGAAGGTACTGACTATGCACAGTTAGATGATCTGTTAGAGGGTCCTACTGCTATCGCATTTGGTATCGAAGATGCTACAGCTCCAGCAAGAGAGTTAAACAAGTTTGCTAAGGAAGCTGAAGCATTACAGTTCAAGGGAGCTGTTGTTGAAGGTACATTTTATGATGTGGACGGTGTTAAAACACTTGCAAACATTCCTTCAAGAGAGGATCTTATTTCCAAGTTACTTGGAAGTTTACAGTCACCTATTACAAACTTTGCTCGTGTTATCAAGCAGGTTGCTGAAAAGGGTGAAGCCGCTGAGTAATTTATGTGAAGTGCATCGAGAGTATCTTATAGGTATTTGAGAAGCATCACGTTAGAATAGAAATGAATTACATTTCTTTCTCAGTAAGAAACAATATTAAAAAGATTAAATAAAATTAGTGGAGGTAATTAATTATGACAACTCAGGAATTTATCGATGCTATTAAGGGCATGACTGTTTTAGAATTAAATGATTTAGTAAAAGCTTGTGAAGAAGAATTTGGTGTATCTGCAGCAGCAGGTGTTGTAGTAGCAGCAGGTGGAGACGGAGCAGGCACTGGAGAAGAGAAATCTGAATTCAACGTTGAATTAACAGAAGTTGGACCAAACAAGGTTAAGGTTATCAAGGTTGTTCGTGAAGTAACTGGATTAGGATTAAAGGAAGCTAAGGAAGTAGTTGACGGAGCTCCTAAGGTTCTTAAGGAAGGTGCTGAAAAGGCAGAAGCTGAAGAAATCAAGACTAAGCTTGAAGCTGAAGGTGCTAAGGTTACATTAAAATAATGAAATCCTTATAAGAAATGAAAGAGGTATCGCATTTGCGGTACCTCTTTTTGATTCCCATTTCTTGTTGCTAATCTTCCGAAACAACAGGTTACATTTAATGTAAAATATGGTAAAATAAATAGAATGGTGAAGGAGATAGGTTGGTTTAAAAAACGAAAAATTTGTTTACACCTGCCTATGACTTTGCACATGATTTCATCTGAAAAAGTAGCCCATAGAGTGGCTGGAAATGTGAATATAAAGGAGAATATAAAAATGGGAAAAAAGAGGGTAGCTATGCTGCTTGCTATGTTATTGACAATTACATTTGTGTTTGGAAATGCCGTACCGATTACTACGATTAAGGCAGCAGAAAATACTTTGATTATTCATTATGGGGGACGAGAAGATGGCGATTATAATGGATGGAATGTATGGGTATGGGAAGATGGAAAAGAAGGAAAGCAGGTAGATTTTTCTGCGGAGGACAGCTTTGGAAAAGTTGCGGTTTGCAAGTTGACACAGTCTGGAAAGGTTGGTTTTATTGTCCGTTTGAATGACTGGGAAAAGAAGGATGTAGAGGAAGATCGGTTTGTAGATACGAAAAATGGAGTGACTGAAATCTGGTTGACCAGTGGTGAAAAAAAGATTTCTACAAAAGTACCAGAGGGGGCATCAAAATATAATTTAGATGGGGAAAATAAGGCACGACAAGATGTATATAACAAGAAAAAAGCGTTAAAACTTAATGTGCATTATTATGCGTTTCAAAAAAAATATAAAAAGGTACAGGCATATGCATGGTTGGAAAAAGAAGACGGCGGGACATATGATGTGCAAAAGAAGGATAAGTTTGGTGCTGTGTTTCAAATTGGTCTTTTAAATAAAAAAAAGGCAAAGACAGCGGGATTGCAGATTACGCTAGCAGATGGTTCTAAAGATTGTGAATCGGATCGTATCATTGATTTGACGCAGGCAAAAAAGAATAAATTAGACGTTTATATCGTGCAGGGAAATAAAGAAGTTTATTATAATAGAAAGGATGCAACAAAAGCACCGGTTATTTCGGAAGCGTATTTTGCCAGCGCAAAAGAAATTAAGTTCTCCATTGCAGATACGATGGACACTTCTGATGAAAAATTAGTAGGGCAATTTCAATTAAAGGATGAAAGTGGAAAGTCCTATCCATTAACAAAAGTCTGGTCTAAAAATCCAGGCGTTGAAAATAGTGCATCACTAATTTTGCAAAAGGAATTAGATTTAGGGAAGCATTATACTATATATATGAAAAATCATATTAGTAGTGCAGTGTCTGTAAGTGAAGCATTTTCTACAGAAGCGTTTGAAGACGCCTATTATTATGCTGGTGATGATTTAGGGGCAGTTTACACGAAAGAAAAAACAGATTTCCGTGTGTGGGCGCCAACTGCATCCCAAGTGACGATTAATTTTTATAGTGAAGGAACGGGAAAAAATCACATTGATTCCCAGTCTATGCTTCAATCAGAAAAAGGAACCTGGACTTATGAAGCAGTAGGAGATTACAAAAATATATATTATACCTATAGTGTAACTGTAGATGGAATTACAAGAGAAGCGGTAGACCCATATGCGAGGACAACAGGTGTCAACGGAGAACGTGGCATGGTTGTGGATTTGGAATCGACCAATCCAGAAGGATTTGATAAAGAAAAACGTCCAAAAGCAATTGGAATGACAGATTCTGTTATTTATGAATTACAGCTTCGTGATTTATCTGTGGATGATAGTTCTGGAATAGAAAATAAGGGAAAATATTTAGCACTGACAGAAACGGGAACTAAAAATTCAGAGGGTGTTTCTACTGGATTGGATCATTTGGTAGATTTAGGTATTACACATTTGCATATATTACCATCCTTTGATTTTGCTTCGATTGATGAGTCAAAATTAGATAAGGCACAGTATAACTGGGGATACGATCCACAGAATTACAATGTACCAGAAGGTTCTTATTCTACCGATCCTACCGACGGGAATGTACGTGTGAATGAGTATAAACAGATGGTACAAAGTCTCCATAAAAATGGGATTCGTGTCGTTATGGATGTGGTATACAATCATACCTTTAATATTGAGGATTCCAATTTCCAAAAAATTGTTCCAGATTATTATTATAGAAAAAATGGAACTTCCTATTCAAATGGTTCTGGTTGTGGAAATGAAACAGCATCGGAACGAGCTATGATGCGAAAATATATTGTGGACTCAGTTGTATATTGGGCGACAGAGTATCATGTAGATGGTTTTCGATTTGATTTGATGGGTGTACATGATATTGAAACCATGCAGTTGGTCAGACAGGCATTAGACGAGATTGATTCTAACATTGTAATCTATGGAGAAGGTTGGACTGGAGGAGAAGCTTCTTATGATGAATCACTTCGAGCAGTAAAGGAAAATATGAAAGAATTGGATGGCATTGCTGCATTTAGTGATGATTTTCGTGATGGCTTAAAGGGAAATGTATTTGATGAAAAAGATACTGGTTTTATTTCTGGAAACAATGCGTACATAGAGGATGTAAAGCTTGGAATTGTAGGTGCAGTTGCACATCCACAGATTGATACGGAAAAGCTAACCAAATCGGAAAAGGCGTGGGCAAATGATCCGACACAATGCATTAACTATGTATCCTGTCATGATAATCTTACTTTGTGGGATAAATTACAGGTATCGGTTCCAAAGGCATCCAAGAAGGATAAAATAGCGATGAATAAATTAGCCGCGGCGATTACGTTTACTTCGCAGGGAACGCCATTCTTGCAGGCGGGGGAAGAATTTCTTCGTTCTAAGCCTGTCAAAAATAAAGAGGAAAAATATTCGGCGAACAGTTACAACCTGCCAGACTCAGTAAATAGTTTGAAATGGGATACTCTTTCAGAGCATAAGGATGTGTATGAATACTATAAGGGACTGATTGCTTTTCGAAAGGAACATAAGAGCTTGCGGATGACAGAGGCGAAAGATGTACAAGATAATCTGGTTTTTCAAGATACATCCGGAAAGGGAAGTGTCATTGCGTATACAATTGAAAATAGTCTGAATGGAGAAGTAGCAGAAGAAATTATGGTAGTGTACAATGGAAATGCAGAAGATGTGGAGATTGCGTTACCAGACAAAGATACATGGAGCATATATATCAATGGCGAAAAGGCTGGAACAGAACCAATTGAAGAAGTTACAGGAAGTGTACATGTAGATAAAATTTCTACGGTGGTATTGGTAAAGGAAAGCCAGAAATCAAAAGCATTAAAGGTGCTTCAAAAGACGGATCTTTGCATTTATCTTAGTATAGGAATTGCAGTGTTGCTCGTATTGATTTGCATTTTCTTCTTCCATAATAACAAAGAAAAAGGAGATGAAAAAGATAGGTAAGGATAAAGAAAAAATTAAATAATTTTTAAAGGAAAAGTAATAATTTTATGGTAATTATTAACAAAATATAGTTGAAATTAATGTAGAACGGAGATAAAATATAGTAAAAATTACTAATAACAAAAGAGCCTTGCCCAAAATAAAAAAGGGATTAGGGGGGCAGACTTTTTCAAGGGGGATCGGATATGAAGAAACAGATGATTTGTAGCTTTTTGGCAATCAGTTTAGCGGGCATGATGTGTGCCGGTTGTGGTCAGAGTACGGAAAAGAAGGACTTGAAATTGTCAAGTTTAGATGAAAAAAAAGGCGATGACAAAAATGTAGAGTTGACTGTCTGGGGAGCGAAAGAAGATCAGGAACTATTAAAGGAAATTGTAGACAGCTTTCAGGAAAAATACAAAGGTGAAGCAAAGTTTAATATTACCATTTCTGCTCAAAGTGAAGCGGATTGTAAAGATTCGGCACTTGGAGATGTTTCCGAATGTGCAGATGTATTTACCTTTGCAGACGATCAGTTGACGGCATTGGCGGCAGCAGGAGTTTTAAAGCCTGTCGGGAATGCAGAAAAGATTAAAGAAGCTTCTTTAGATGGAGCAGTACAGGCGGCTTCTATTAATGATACATTGTATGCATATCCGTTGACTGCGGATAACGGATACTTTATGTATTACAATAAGAGTTATTTTTCCGATAGTGATTTGCAGAGTTTAGATAAAATGCTTGAAAAGGCGGCTACAAAAGGAAAGAAAGTAACGATGGATTGGAATTCCGGATGGTATTTATATTCGTTCTTTGCAAATACTGGTTTAAAAGTGGGATTAAACGATGACGGAATTACAAACTATTGTACATGGAATAGCAAAAAAGGTGATATTAAAGGTGTAGATGTTGCCGAGAGTATGATGAAAGTTGCTAGGTCAAAAGGTTTCAAAGAGGGAAATGATGACGTATTAGCCAATGGTGCAAAAGATGGAAGTGTAATTGCAGGTGTTAGTGGTGTATGGCTTGCGGATCGTTTGAAAGAAGCTTGGGGAAGTAATTATGCAGCTACAAAACTTCCAACTTATACAGTGGGAGATAAGCAGGTACAGTTAGGATCTTATGTAGGATATAAGATGGTTGGTGTAAATTCAAATTCTAAACAAGTAAGTTGGGCTACAAAATTAGCGGAGTGGATTACAAGCGAGGAAAATCAGGAACTTCGTTTTGAAAAACGTGGACAAGGTCCAGCGAATGCTAAAGCGTCTGAAACAGATGCAGTAAAACAAAATGTGGCAATCAAGGCACTGTTAGAGCAGTCTGATTATGGTAGTCTACAGCGTATTGGAGGAAAATACTGGGAACCTGTAGCAGAGTTCGGTGCTAAGATGGCAAAGGGAAGTACAGAAGGCTCATCAGTGCAGAAAATTATGGATGAACTTGTTAAGAATATTACAGCGACAGAATAGAGGGGGGACAGTCATATGAAGAAAAATAGCGATAACAAGAGAGAAAAAAAACGTTTCGGAATTCGGTTTATTGTTATGGTTCCGGTTTTGGTATTGGGTATCTTTTCTATTATTTCCAATGTAATTTCATTTTCCAGTATTCAGAGTGTAAATCGAAGCGGAAGTGAAATCGCAAATACGTATTTAGAGAGTATTTCGGAGATGAGCAAGATTCAGGAAAATGTACAGTCTATACATAAAAAAGCATTGTCTCATATTATCGCAACGAAATATGATACAATGGTAACGATTGTAAATGAAATTGAGGAATTACAGGTAGAACTGGAGAAAGAGCTGACAGATTATCAAAAGTATGTGACAGAAGATACGGCAGACGAATATAACAAAATTATAAAAAACTATAAACTTTACAAAGACACATTGGCAGATTTGTTGGCATATAGTGCGAATAGTAAGACAACCAAAGCTTATCAATGTGCAAATAATGAGTTTGAAGAATACGGAAATGCTATTTTAAAGAGTATTGATACTTTAAATGAAAGTGCACATAACCAATCAAAAAATGCCAAAACAGATTTGGAAAATACAGCAGCACAGGCATTGTTTATCAGCGTTACTACAATTATTATCAGTGTCTTGCTTATCATTATTGTAGTAATCGTAGTAATCAAGGTTGTTATTAAGCCAATTCATAAGATGCAGAAACAATTGAGTGAAATTTTAAAAGACATTGAGAATCGTCAGGGAGATTTGACAAAACGTTTGGATGTAGTGCCGGTAGAAGAATTATACTTGCTTGCAACAGGTGTAAATGACTTTATTATAAAATTACAGAGCATTTTCCATACGATTGTGGATAACTCTCAAAAGATTGATGTAGTTGTAAAAGATGTAACACAAAGCGTTGTTACATCTGGAGATAGTGTAAGTGATTTGTCTGCATTGACAGAAGAATTATCCGCTACGATGGTGGATGTATCTTCTAACGTTGAGCGTATCAATCAAAATGCAGATACCGTTAATACAGAGGTTCGTGCAATTGCGGAACGTTCTGGAGAATTAAAAGATTACTCTGTTGAAATGAAACAACAGGCAGATGCGGTTGAAAAATCAGCAAGAAATAATCTTGCTACGACAGAACAGAAATTAAGTGAAATTTTAGGTGTACTGAATAAGGCAATTGAAGAAAGTAAGAGTGTAGAACAGGTTAATTCTCTTACAGATGATATTTTAAATATTGCCAGTCAGACAAATCTTCTTGCGTTAAATGCTTCTATTGAGGCGGCAAGAGCTGGTGATGCAGGAAAAGGTTTTGCAGTTGTAGCAGAAGAGATTCGGCAATTGGCAGAATCAAGTACAGAGAACGCAAGCCGTATTCAGCATATCAATAGCAATGTAATTCAAGCTGTTCGCAATCTTGCGGATAATGCAAATAATTTAGTTACTTATATGAATGAGGCAATTCTTCCTGAATTTGAGGAGTTTGTAAAGACTGGCGTAAAATACGAGGAAAATGCTTCTTATATTGAAAATGTTATGAATGAATTTGCTGGCAAGACAGGAAACTTAAGAGAGTCCATTTCTGAGATTGCTAATTCACTGGATACGATTTCACAGGCATTGAATGATGGTGTAGAAGGTGTTAGCGGAGTTGCTAACAGTACACAGGTATTAGTAGGGGATATGGATACAATTGTAAAACGAATGGACGAGAACCAGAAGATTTCAGAAGATTTAAGTCAAGAGACTTCGGTATTTGTAAAATTGTAAGTGATACCAGTTTATGTCCATTGCAAAACAACCATTCATATAAAATAATTTATGGGGTTATAGTGTTTAGCAAAGCAGTCGCTTTCTTTGAAACAAGAGAAAGCGGCTGTTTTTGCCTGTTTTGGGAAAATAAGGATATTGGAAGCCAATAAAAAAGGGAGTATAATAGTAACTAATGAAAAAAAATATCAACAAGATGTAAATGATAAAAAATCGCAATAAGACACTTACCGTTTACAAAAAATCTTGTTATAGTAAACTAACAGGAGGAGAAAGAATGGAAACCTCAAAACAAGGGATAAAATTTAAAAAACGGGATGGTATTTTAATTGGCTGTTTCCTATTCATTGGAATTATATTTTTAGCTTATACCTATCTGCATACTTCGGAAGAAAAAAATATTTTAGTGAAAGTGGATGGTAAATGCGTCAAGACATTTTCTATAAAGGATACAGTTACTTATAAGATTACCAGTGAAAAGGGAACTAATATTTTGCGTATCGCGGAAGGAAAGGTCTGGTTGGAAGATGCAGATTGTCCGGATCGCGTGTGTGTGAATACGGGAAAAATAAAGTATCCTGGACAGAGCATTATCTGTCTTCCTCATAAAGTAGTAATCGAAATAAAGGAGGATGCTGATGCAGAGTAGGACAAAAAAAGTAGCATTGTATGGGCTTTGTATAGCACTTGCCTTTGTTTTTAGTTATATAGAATCCTTGTTTCCTGTCGTTGGGATACCTGGGATGAAACTGGGATTGACAAATATAGTTGTGGTAGTAGCCCTTTATTATATGGATGCGAAGGCAGCCTTTTTCATCAATGTTGTACGAATTATTTTAGTGGCAGCTACTTTTGGAACTGGATTGAGTTTTCTGTTTTCGATAGCAGGTGGTATGCTTTCTTTTCTGGTTATGTGGCTAATGAAAAAAATGAAATATTTTGAACTGGTTACAGTAAGTGTGACAGGAAGTGTGTGCCATAATGCGGGACAGATTCTGGTTGCTATGTTTGTGTTACATACAAGTAATGTAATATGGTATTTTGGAATATTGTGTATTACCGGTGTTGTGACGGGGGTGTTGATTGGAATAGTGACGAGCATTATTTTACAGAAACTTCCTAAGGAAATGCTAGATTAGAAGAAGGATAGGATGAGAAGCAATATGAAAATAAAAAAGAAAAAATATATTGTGTGTAGTGTTTTGCTTGTAATGCTGTGTTTGACAGGATGCAACAGTTCAAATAGCAAAGTCGGGGACCGTAAAACAGCGGATAACACGAATGCCGAGTATACACAAGATATATTTGCGATGGATACTTATATGAATTTGACCGCATATGGATCAGGTGCAAAAAAATCGGTTGAGGATGCAGTGACAGAAATCAATCGTTTGGACAAATTATGGTCGGTGGGGAATCAGGACGGAGAAGTTGCTACGCTGAATAAAGAAGATAGTGGTACGCTTTCAAAGGATACAAAGGAGTTGTTTTGTCGTTCCTTAGATTTATATAAAAGTACAAAGGGGGCGTTTGATATTACCGTATATCCATTGATGGATTTGTGGGGGTTCACGACTGGAAAGTATCATGTGCCATCGCAAGAGCAACTGACAGAAACTTTGAAATATGTCAATCAGAGCGAGATAAAGTTTTCTAAAGAAGATGGTGCGATTACACTTGGAAAAGGGCAGAAGGTGGATTTTGGAGGAATTGCAAAAGGATTTACCTCCAATCGTATTATGGAGATTTGGAAAGAGCAGGGAATTACTTCTGGAAAGGTTTCTCTTGGAGGAAATGTACAAGTGCTGGGAAGTAAAACGGATGGTAGTGCATGGAAGATAGGTATTCAAAATCCTGACAATCAGGATGGAGAAATGATAGGTGTTGTAACTGTAAAAAATAAAGCAGTCATAACGTCTGGAGGATATGAAAGATATTTTGAAGAAAATGGAAAAAAGTATCATCACATCTTGGATACAAAAAACGGGTATCCTGCTGACAGTGGACTTACTTCTGTCAGCATTGTAAGTGAAGATGCTACCTTAGCAGATGGCTTATCGACCTCCCTTTTTGTTATGGGGAAAGATAAGGCAATTGCTTATTGGAGACAGCATAAAGATGAATTTGACACTATTTTGGTAGAGGACGATGGCAGTATTTATGTAACCGAAGGGTTGGAGGAATGTTTTTCTTCTGATTATAAGTTTGAAATTGTACGAGGAGATGCACAATGAGAGAAAAATTAGAATGGTTAAAACTGATTATACCAGGGCTTATCCTGACAGGGCTTGTTGTAACACAAGTGCTTGGAGCGGGGCCAGATTTACAGGAGATACCTGACCGTCTGTTAGTTCAAAATGAAGATACAGAAAAAGTTGATGTGCCAGTCACATCAACGAAGCCAGAAGTAGAAAATGCCCAAAAGGAAAAGAAAGAAAAAAAGAAGGCAGAAAAACTTTCTTATAATGGACCTGAAAATGGATATAAAGATGGAACGTATTATGGAAGTGCCACGGGCTATGGTGGCACGATTCAGGTAGCAGTTACCATTCAGAATGGAAAATTGACAGCCGTAAAAATTGTATCGGCAGCTAGTGAGACACCAGAATTTTTTGCAAAGGCAAAAGCGGTAGCAGATCGGATTGTCTCTGCACAAAGTCCGAATGTGGATGTAGTGAGTGGAGCAACCTATTCTTCCAATGGAATTATCAATGCGGTTATTAATGCATTGAAACAGGCAGGAGTTACAGGCTTGGCAAATAAGAGTACCACGAAGGCAAGTAAACCGACGGTAACTAGAAACCCAGGACCAACCAAAAAGCCTTCCAATAAAAAGACTGTTCCAAAGGATGCGACTTATGCAGATGGAACATTTTATGGTAGTGGAGAAGGCTATGGTGGAAGTATTAAGGTAAAGGTTGTAATTAAAAAAGAAAAGATAAAAGAAATTACAATTGTTTCGTCTGCCTATGAGACACCAGAGTATTTTGCAAAGGCTAAGACAATTTTAGCTGTAATGAAGAAAAAACAGACAGCAGAAGTAGATGTAGTAAGTGGGGCAACCTATTCTTCGAATGGAATTATTGATGCTGTAAGAGAAGCCTTAAACTGCTCAATTGAGAAGCAGAAAGAAAAGGCAGGAAAGCACAAGGCTACACCAAAACCAAAGCCTACTGTGGCACCAACCAAGAAACCACAACCTACCAGTTCTACTACGGAAGATACGACAGAGGATGGAACAAAGGTAGTGGAGAAGGTTACGAATTATGAAAAACAAGTAACAGGGAATGCCACTTGTTATCCAGATGAGGATGAAGATTTTGAGTCTTATCCGATTAGTCTTTTGGTCAATATAACAGGACAAAAGGTGACTCGCACTACGACGAAAGATGGACAGGATACCGTAGAAGAAACAAATACTTATAAAGTGGATACTATTGCATTTACAGAGGAAACAAAGACATTGGCTGCAAGGGAAGGCAATTGGTTTTATTTAAAACGTGCAGCAGATGGATTTGGTAAATATAAGGGTGTATTTGGACAGCTATTGCTCCCAAAAGAAGTTGGGCAGGTAGATGTGGTAAGTTCTGCGACCTGTTCTTCTGTTGCCATTTTAGATGCATATAAAAATGCAATAGAGCAAATAGAAAAATAGTGTGCTACATCAGTAACGTAAGAATTGGAGAAACATATGAATCGATATTTTATAGCCAGAATGTTAGGGTGCATTCTTGTATTGTCTGGGTTGTTTGTCTATCAGGGAAAAGCGCAGGAGTGGCGGAAGGCAAAAGAGGAAAACCAAAAACAAGTGGCTGAAGTAGAAAATTATAATAGACAGATTGAAAAAGAGCAACGAGCAAAAAAAGAAGAAGCTTTGTATAAAGATGGAAGCTATGAAGGAACTGCAAAGGGATTTGGTGGCGACATTGTTGTGTCGGTTACGATCCAATCGGATACCATTACGGCAGTAGAGGTTGTTAGTGCAAAAAAAGAGGATTCTGCATATCTGTCCATGGCAATGGAAATGCCAAAGCGGATTATGGATGCGCAGTCTTATGAAGTAGATACCGTTACAGGAGCAACCTACAGTTCTACTGGTATTAAAAATGCAGTAAAGGCAGCATTAGAACAGGCAAAGTAAAGAAAATATAGCAGTTCAGCCAGGGCATTCATAAAGTGCCAGAAGATATAAATTGATAAAATATGCTTTTTGACTGGACTGTTAGGAAAAAAATAGAAAGGGATACATACATGGCGGAGAAAAAACAACTCACCGTTGCACAGAAGAAACAGCGGAAAAGAAAAATACAAAATCTAGTGCGTAGAGGAATCCAGTTAGCGTTCTTTTTGTTTCTACCATCTCTATTTAGTGAAGCGTTTAATGGAGTAAAGGGAATTTTTCGTGCAATAGGACAGGGAGAAGTGCTTGCAGTCAATGATTTTGTAAAGACATTTATTATCATTTGCGTCATTACATTAGTATGTGGTAGATATTTTTGTGGTTACGCGTGTGCCTTTGGAACGTTAGGTGATGCGGTACATGGGATTGCCAAATGGATACAGAAGAAACTGAAGGTACGTTTCCCTAAAATACCGGAGAAGGTTTGTATTCATTTGCAAATCATAAAGTATGTTAATTTGCTGGTAATATTGATTACCTGTGTTTTGGGAGTTTCTCAAGTGATTGAATCAAATAGTCCATGGCAGGCGTTTTCACGTATCCGAATGCTCGATTTTAAAATAGCAGGATATTGGATTGGATTTGTGTGTTTCATGCTTATTATTGTGGGGATGTTTTTTGAGGAACGATTTTTCTGTCAATTTTTATGTCCTTTGGGAGCTATTTTTTCTTTGCTTCCTATCATGCCATGGGCAAACTTAAAGAGGAAGGAAGGACAGTGCATTAAGGGATGTAATGCTTGTCAAAAACAGTGTCCGGTACATCATAAACTGGATGGAATTAGTGTACGTTCCAATGAGTGTATCCAGTGTGGCAGATGTAGACTTGTCTGTCCGAAAGGGAATATTTCGCTTCGGAATACGAAGAAAGAAAAAGCAAAATCGTAACTATTCAGAAGGTGCCATTCACAAAATGCCAGAATATACATAATGGCTAAAAATATAAACTTTGGCTGGTCATTTTGTTCATGACGCTGTTACCAGCTATGAACTCCTATGTGCAAATTGCACTTCACAAGCAAGCTCTCACGTACAATTTGCAGATAGGAGTTCGCACCTTCTGAACAGTTACGAAAAATCAAAGAAAAATATTGCATAGTAGGATTGTAAATATGACAATTCTCCCCAAAAAGAGGAAAACGAAAAAACAGTCGGGATTAAGAGAGAAGAAAAGACTCCTATCCGTATAACGGTTCTTGATGTTTGGTTCAAAAGGACCGTTATTTTTTAAAACTGTTGTTAGGTATAACTAATATATGTGTATCCTCGAAAGATTGTCATTTTACATAGAGAAACTAATAACTACCCATCCTAGAGATGGGCAAAAAAGAAGGAGATTTTATTATGAAAAAACCTATGAACAAAATTATGCCATTTTTAATGGCAGCCGCTATTGCAGCAACATCTGTTCCAGTAAGTGCAGCAGAGAAAACCGTAGCAGCCGCAGCAGAAACTTCAGATTACTATGCAGTAAATATGAAGGTCTCTTACAATGATTTCTTTCAGTTGTATGGCGTAGATACAAAGAAAGGAGTAACTTCTGCCAATTATGTAGATGCAGTAACTTCTGCAACTATGGGAAAACCGGCTAAAAACGGAAAAGGAGAATTAAATCAAGGTTCTTACTATACAACAAATGAGGATAACACATTACAATATATTGAAGGTGTTAATATTCCTGTTGTAGTTTCCGCAGCCGATAAAGCAGCGTTAGTAGCGGCTGGTACTTATGTGGATGCAGATTTCTCCCCAGTAAAAGATAATGTTATTACAAAGACAACAACAGATACAGATGGAAAGGTTACAACAACTACGGAAGCAGCCATTGTGCAAGGTTCCGTTGTAGACGCAAGCAAGGTGGTTTCCTCAGCCGCAGTGAATGCACAGGGAGTAAAACTTTCTGCAACTACGAAAGCTAGCACTACAGTAACAGATGCAACCGCTAAGTTAAACGCAAATACAAACTGGGGAGATTATGAGTTTGATTTCTCAGGTGACTTATTTGACACTACATTAAGCATGGCAAATAATGCAATCTATGGTGTTATTGTAAACACAAAAGAGGGTGGTCAGTATGCCATGTATACACAGGAGAATATTTGGAGAAACTTTGAGGTAGCTTGGTCTGTTGGTGGAAAGACAGAAGCAAAGGGTTGCCCACTTCGTTCAGAAGCGTATGCAGCTTCTAATGGACAGACTGTAACAGACTTTACATTTATCACAAGTGCAGGCCTTTACAATGTGGATATTGCGGACACTTATTTACCAGTAAAAACCAATGCTTCTGTAAAAGTTGCAGATGTTACAGTTGATAGTAAAAATATATTAACACCAGAATTTACAAATCTTCCAGAGGATTTTGTACCAGCATACAGTCTTGCAAAGGCAGAAGGAAGAAAGACAACACCAGTAGATGCCATTGTTTCTACAGGTGCAGCAGTTACAGTTGCGGATTTAGTACCTGGAAGTTATAAGTTGACGGTTGCGGATGTAAAGGGAAAATATGCAGATATTTCTGCAAGCTTTTTTGTAAAAGGTTCTACCGTTACTTTTGACGGTGCATTAAAGATGGATGCGAAGGGAAAAGATAGTCTTGCAAATTATATAGCTGAAATTTCTTCCGTAGATGTTACAAATGCAGCAGGGGAGACTACGACTTATTATACAGCAAATCAAAATAAGGGATTCAAAAAAGCAACTCTTTTCCGTGCAGATGGAACTTTGGATACAGCAGCGGAGTATGAAGCATTTACCATTACAGGTTCAGGAAGAGATGCTAAGGCAATTTCTGTAGGAAAAGGAAAGGTTTTTGCACCAGGTACTTACACAATTGCAATCAAAACAACAAACTATGATGTTGTAACAGCAACAGTAGCGGTTGCAGACGCAGTTGTACCAACCGCACCTGTCACAGAAGCGCCAGCTACACCAGAACCAACCACACCAGCTACAACAGCGCCAGCGGAACCAACCGTAACACCATCCATTGCACCAACTAAGAAACCTGTTAGCAAAAAGGCAATTAAGACTTTAAAGCTTACAAGTTATAAAAAGAATGCAAAGAAAATAAAAGGAAAAACAGAAAAGACAGCTACTGTAAAAGTAAAAGTTGGTTCTAAGACTTATACAGTTAAGGCCGGAAAGAATGGTGTATTCAGCGTTTCATTAAAGAAGAAACTGAAAAAGGGAAACAAGATTGTTGTTACTGTCACAAAGAGCGGATATAAGACTTTAAAGAAAACATTTAAGGTAAAATAATACTTGTTGTTAAAATTTACATTTAGAATAGCAGAGCAGTCTTAAATAAACTAGTTAGCCCGGAGTATATCCGGGCTAAATTGTTTTATAGCATATTTTTAGTCAACGAATAGTGGTTGAATGGTTACGAACCTGCTAAGAAATGAGTTGAAGAAAAAAGAAAGTAGTAAAAGAAGAAACAGTGTAGTAGAAAGAAATACAGTAAGTCATAATTCATCAGGTGGAAGTTCGGGAGAAAATTTTGGCGTTGATGTAATTTGGTGAAATAGTTAGGTTTGCAGTGGTGTAAAGTTGAATGATGTTATGTTTGGAAACAATTAGTGGTTTGATTAGAGGTATCGTGATAGGAAAGGAGTAAAGAATAGATGGGAAAACTGTTAACAGAAGCTTGATATTTCTTATCAAGTAAAGATTAAATACAAGAAATATGTTGTAGGTGCCTTGTTTGAGGATACAAAAAGACTGGTTTGTTCATTCTCTAAAAAAGAGGAGTGGATAAAAATCAATCCTGTAATGTTATGAATTCATCTGCAAGCATAAAGTAGTCATTGAAAAAATGAATTATTATGAGTGAGCCAAGTTCATTGAAAAAGTGAATGAAGAAAGTGTTTCTGTCATACTTTTAAATAGGATTGAACAAAGTGCAAAGAGAAATAATTTAGCATATTATCAAGAGTTACTCTATAATGAATTTGAAAAGCTTTCTTGCTTCTTTAGTTACTGAATATTTTAGAAATAAACAATTATCAACTGAGCAAATTGATGAATCATATCATAGAATAAGTGAGTTTTTGAGAAGATGAAAAGAGATTATTACTAGTGAAGAAGTATCTGACATGTTTAGAAATTATGCAGGTATTCTTAGGCAGACAGCGCGTATTCGTAGCTTAGATCCAGATACAGGACTTAATGGGATGTAGGGCACAAGATTATAAAAGAGGTAGTTGAAGAATTTTTGAAAAATCCGGCTTCTTTGTATAAAGAGTCAGGAAAAAGTATTTAATAGTAAACAAAAATGTAGATTGATTATTAAAAAGATTGAAGATAATATTTGTCTCAGAAAGTGTCTTAAATTATGATACCATTATATTTGGGGGGCTAGTGATGGAAAAGAAGTTGTCGTACGATGTTATAGATTTGAGCCAAGTGTATTTTGAGGTTAATATAAATTGATAAAATTATAAAAAATAATTTCTAAAGAGCAAAAAACTTTGAAAAATCTAAAGTTATTTTTGGAATTTTTGTTGCAATGTGATATAATTGACATAGTAAATATTTTGTATGTAAAACATGAATGAAGTCAATAAATTTGGAATTGTAGATAAAGAGGAAAAGAAAATGGCTGTATTGTATAATGGACTATGGAAAATTTTAATTTAAAAGAATATTAAGAGGATGGATTTGGTAAAAAATGGAAAACGGTAGTTCTAACCTTGCTAAGATGAGTAAGGGTGAAGTTACATCTATGGCTATTATGAAAAAAATATGCGAGGAACTGAATTGTGATTTTGGAGATATCATCAACTATGAATGCAAAGGAAGTAAAGAAGATGAAGTATAGTGCAGGTAATGTGAGTAATCTTTTGCATCTTGTAGAAATGTGGGAAACAGCAAAATTACTTTAGAACCATGATGTGAAGAAAGTTAAGTAAATGATTGTGGAAGAAAATAGAGCAAGAAGAGAATTTAATTGTATTAAGAGAAGATTGGTTGCTATTCCAGAAAGCTTCGTAAAGAAAATGATAGATAAGATACTTTGGCAAATGGAAATATTCCTATAAGAATGGAAAGCAGAAGGATGATGTTCTATTCGTAAAAAATATTGTAGATACGATTTAGAAAAAGATATGGAGGACGGAGGATGAATAATTCGTATATAATTAGTAAAATGAATGAGTTTATGTTCCAGCTTAATGGGAAAATGGGCATATGGCTAAATAAAAAGTTGCCGACCATCACAGGTAATTGGTGGCAGGAGCTTGTGGTAAATAACCTCAGTATGATTCAGAGAGAGCATGTGTTGAACAATGCAATAACTAGTATTGATGGTCTTGATCTGGCTGAATTATTGCGAGTCTTTGACCGTAACTGGTTTGTTATTACCAGTAGATTCTTTGTGAATAATAAAGAGCGTAATAACATCAGAAAAATGCAGGAAGTCCGTAATTCTTGGGCGCATATAACACCTAATGCAATTAGTAAGGAAAAGGTGATTGCTGATGTAGATACGATTATTGCACTAATGCAAGCTTTTGATGCGTCCATGAACGAAACTAGAGATATGGAAACTTTTATCTTTGATGTGGAAGAAGATAGAGAGATTAAACCCGAAGAAGTAAAGCCTATTATTATCGAGTCAACTGAGACAGAAAAGCAGACATTAGATGGAATTAAAGCCGGAGATGTGGTTACGTTGGTAAGCGATGTTTCAATTATAGGCGCAGTTACAGAAATTGAAGGAAATAAGTATTCTGTCCTTATTAATGGTTCGATTCAGTCATTTTATGAAGAACAGATCCAGCCTTTCAAAGCAAAGCATAAGTCGAACAATTTACCAATAAAAAGAGTTCGCTCGTTATTAACTGCATATCAGATTAATAATCCTGGTAACAGCAGCTTGTATTCTTTGAATTCGGCAAGAATTGATTTTGTACCATATCAGTTCAGACCTGCGTTAAAGATGATTAAGGCTGAGACGCCGAAATTATTGATTGCGGATGATGTAGGTGTTGGTAAGACGATAGAAGCTGGTCTTATTTTGAAGGAAATGGAAGCTCGTTCCAATGTTTCATCAGTACTCATTATTTGTCCTAGACCGCTTGTTGCAGAGCGTAAATGGGTACTTGAAATGAAGCGATTTGACGAAAACTTTACGCAATTAGATGGACGAGAATTGGCGGAAGCTATCTTAGAGACTGATAGAGATGGTATATGGCCAGAAAGACATAACAAAACAATTATTCCGTATTCCTTATTTGGAAAAGATTCTGTGATGGGAACACAGTCTACATCTTCGAAGAAGAAAAAGAAACTTGGATTAGCGGAATTAGATCCATCACCACATTTTGATTTGGTTATTGTGGATGAAGCGCATACCATTAGAAATTCAAATACATGGTGGTATAAAGCAGTAGAGACATTCTGTAAAAACGCAGATGCAGTAGTCTTTCTTACAGCAACACCATTACAGAATAGCAATAATGATCTGTATACGCTTTTGAATTTGCTTAGACCGGACTTGATTATTGATAAGGATACCTTTAATACAATGGCAGAACCTAATCGATACATAAATAATTTTCTCCGCATTGTTCGTAATCAGGAGGAGGGCTGGCAGGAAGAGGGTAGAGCTGAAATATCTCATATATTGGAGACAAATTGGGGGAGAAATGTAATTCAGCACAAACCGGATTTTGAAAAGATATATGATTTCTTGGAAAAAGAAGAAGTTACAAGAGAAGAAAAAGTTGATATGATTTCCAGAATTGAGGCATTGCATTCGTTCCACGGAATTATTAACCGTACGCGAAGAAAAGATATAGAGGATTTCTGTATTCGTAGAAATTTAACTGTTAAGGTTCCGCTTAATACGTTGCAAAGAGATTTATATGATGCTTTAATGGAGTTTGAAGAAACTGCACTTACCTTGTTACATGGTAGCAGAAGTGTGCGTTTTATGATGTGTACAATTATGAGACAGGCATCTAGCTGTATCTATGGTTTAGCTCCGTTTATGAATGATATTGTAACAAGAAAGTTGAAGCAGATACAAGAGGATGGAGAATTGTATGAATGTGATTTTGAAATGAATGATGACTTTGAAAATTCATTGTTTGAATTGGCAGATGAGATTGCGGATTTATCTACTAAACTGACAAAGGATGATCCTAAGTTTGAAAAGATGTATGAGATTATTCTTGAGAAGCAAAAAGAAGAGAATAATCGTGTAATTATCTTTAGTTCATTCCGACATACCTTGAGTTATTTGAAAAGGAATCTTATTGAGAGAGGAGTTAGAGTAGGACAAGTAGATGGTTCCGTTCCAGATGAAGAGAGATTTGACATGCGCCAGAGATTTCTGTTGGACAGGGATGCGGATAATGCAATAGATGTTCTTTTGTTTAGTGAAGTTGGATGTGAAGGTTTGGATTATCAATTCTGTGATACCATGATCAACTATGATCTTCCATGGAATCCAATGCGTATTGAACAGAGAATTGGTCGTATTGACAGACGAGGACAGAAGAGTGATGCTGTTAAGATTTATAATATGATTATTCAAGATACGATCGATGAAACGATTTATGACAGATGTTTGAGTAAGATAGGTGTTTTTGAGGCAAGTATCGGTGATTGTTCAGAAATTCTCGGGGATATTAGTGAACAGATTATGAAAATTATGTTTGATTCGAATTTGACAGAAGAAGAGCGTCAGATGAAGATTGAGCAGATGGCAGATAATGATGTCATGAAAGTTCAGGAGATGCAGAGATTGGAACAGGAAGAAAAAACCTTGTACGGCTTCGATTTGTCAAAGTATATGATGGACAATGACGTGCAGAATGCAGAGAATGCATGGATTTCGCCTAACAGCTTGAATGAAATGGTAAATGTATTTATGGACGATTTTCTTGGAGACGGTGAATATATCCGAGGTAAATCCGAGGTAAAGACACTTCGTTTGTCAGGAGAAAAGAGACAACAGTTATTAGATAATCTGCAAACGGTTGATGTAGTAAATACTAATAGTGCTTTCAAACTGTGGAATGCATATTTGAAATCGAGTGCACCTTTATTAAAGGTTACATTTGATAGTACGACTGCGAAGGATGATCGGGATGTAACATTTCTGACTCAGATGCATCCACTTGTAAAACAGGCAGCAGCATATGAAAGTACGAAGTTCCCTTGTAAAATTGCAATATCCGCAACATCAGAGGAGATTGCACCGGGGGATTATGCATTTCTAATTTACGCGTGGAATTATGTTGGATTACGTCCTGATATTAAGTTAGTTGCAATCAGTGATGATGCAGAGGTACAAGAAAACGTATTATCTATTATGCAGTATGCAGTTGATTACTATGAAGCAAATGAAGACTATACTGCAAAATGGAATTCGATGGATAGTCTACATTATGAGAAGTGGAAAGAAATAAAGGCAGAGTATGTGCAGGATGTAAAGGATGAGTGCGATTATAGATTAGAGCAGCTTGCACATTCTACCAATCAGAGAGAAGCAATTTTCCGAGATATGATTGCAAAAGCAGAAGATGACAAGATTATAAGAATGAGAACGTCTCAGTTAGAAAAGCTGAAAGTTGATTTTGAGAAACAAAAAAAGAAAATGGATGATACTGTCATAAAAGCAGAGATTAAGACTAACTTGTTAGTAAAAGGTATTTTGCACGTAGAATAAAGTTGGTGGGAGATTTTTACTATTTGCACCATCTGAACATCTTACAATGTTTATCATTTTTTCGCAAAGAAGAAGGATGATGAAAAAACAGAAACTTTTAATTTGAAAGTGTATGTATGAGCAGGTTCGTTTACGTTAAGTTGATTAGGGGGATACAAATGAATTCAAAGGATTATGTTGCATTTATTTCGGATGGAAAAGAGCTTACACTTGCAGGAATAAGGGAAGCAGTTGATTTAGAGTCACATGATCAGGTAATCCAGTCTAGTGAATGTAGTTGTACTCATAAGGAGCATATGGTAAGTTGTGAGATAGAAAATGTTGCTGTTGATGTTGAAAACAGTAAGAAGGTAATAAGAAGATATGTAGTGGAAATGGCTTTTTGTAAGGAGTGTGCGGCATATTATATTCCGCAGAAAAGTTATGAATTTTTGTCATCGCAAGGAATTATTACTCATCATATTAAAGGTGGAGTACGCCTTTTTGAATATATGAAACATGGAGATTCATATGATGAAGAAAAGGTACAATTAGAGCATATAGAGTCTGTACTTATGAAAGAATATAATAATTTGCCAAAGCCAGTTAGCAGATATGCAGTTGACGATGGCTGTGGAGGATTGCGTGATATACAGAGTCAGAAATATTCAGCAAAGGAAATATATGAGAAACAGGATGCAATCAATGAATTAATGTCACAACCATATATTGGACGTATTGATGTAAGTGATTCGGGAAATAATAGAAAGGCATACTATATCGGAAGAACAGACGATAAAACAGTAGGGGATATAATTGTATATTCACGATGGAGCGAGCAGGGAAGATTATTCGGTAGAACCAGTGAGCCAGAAGGAAGTGTGGGTGGCAAGAAGCACCAAGTTGATTTGAGAAGAAAAATTGATATTCAATCAGGAAAACTGCGTGGTGTAGAAGACGTATTTGCAAGCAATTCTGAGTTTGCAGACAGGGGGATTTATGATAAATTTTTGATTCAGGTATTGATGTCAAGAAAGAAAAGTCATCAGTTAACAGATATTATTGCAACGATTCAGGACAAACAGAATGAGATAATTGAAAAAGCGTATGTTGCCAATTTGATAGTACAAGGATGTGCAGGTTCTGGTAAGACAATGGTAATGCTACATAGACTTTCGTTTTGGTTATACAATAATCAGTCATTAAACCCTGAAAAAATAAAGATTTTGACACCTAATGAGAATTTTAATGTGCATATTGGCGGATTACATTCGCAGCTCAATCTGGGAGCAATTGAAATAATGTCAGTAGATCAGTATTACTCTTTGCTATTGGATAAGTACGATAAGGAATTATCTTATCACAAAAAGATTGATGAAGAAGAAAATATTGAAGAAAGATTTTTGAACTATATATATAGCAAGGCATTTGTAAAGCGTATGAAAGCTTCATATCCGGAAGTGTTGGAGATGTATTATACTCTGGAAGAACAGGAATTTGTACAGTATTGTGCAGAAAAATGTGATTATGCATATAAAATTAACGATTCGATGTCGGATGGTGAAAGACTGATTTTATTTGCAAAACTGATTGGGAATATTGCAGATAAAAATAGTGCGAAAATGTCAGAGTTAAGTCGTCATGAGGAAAAAATCGACGCTATTAAGTATAAGCAGAAGAAGTGTGATGAAGCAATTTTAGCAGCAGAAAATGTAATGTCTGATATGCAGGAGCATTATCGTTATGAGTTGAAGGACATTCTGGCAGGTATTATTAAACAGTGTACTGTTGAAAAGGAGACGATTGGAAATGAACTTTCAGAAATCCGAGAAGAAATAAATAAATTAAGTGGTCCTATTCGGCGATTGTTTAATGGGGATGCATTAAAAAGGGCACAGATTAGAGAAGAAAAATTGAAGAAAAAGTATGACAATATGGAAAAATTACTTGTCGTATGGAACAATACAATGAATGCTGTATCTACATTTGAAAATATTGATATGGTGTTAGCATACTTTGATGACAGGAAGGTATTAAAATCTGGGAATGTTGCGATTGAATATTTAGTTAAGTATAGAAGGGCAAAACATAGTATATTTGAGCAGAATTCTATTAAAGAGAAATTACAACAGGAAATTGATAAAGAACAAGAGGAATTATTTTCCAATGGATTGCTTCTGTCACAAGAGGAGTATAACAGAGTGGTTGAACTAAAGAATAAATATCAGAAGAATATCACGTTGCAAGTATTTAATGATTTGTTTAATCGTGCAATAGCTGACAAGTTACTTGAACTGGGCTTGAAACGTTCTGACAAGACATATCGCTATGAATTATTCGCGAGAGTAGTTTTTGCAAGAATGTTATGGGATAAAACTGTTGGGGAAGATGAATTGATTTGTGTTGATGAGGGGCAAGATGTATCGTTTTGTGAATATGAGGTAATCATTGAGCAGAATGAAAAAAGTAAGGCATATTATAATGTATATGGAGATCTTAATCAGAGAATTAAACAGGGCAGAGGGCTGGCATCTTGGGAGCAGCTAAAGACAAAGCTGATAGCCCATGAGTATGAGTTGAATGAGAATTATCGTAATACAAACCAGATTACGCAGTATTGTAATGAGGTATTTAATTTTGATATGACTTTAACGGGTGTAGAAGGTGAACCGGTAAGAAATATTACTTTTAAGGAGATGTTAGAGGAGTTGGCAGTAAATATGCCATCTGATGAAAGAACAGCAGTCATCTTACCAAGAACTATAGCAAAGACAAGGGTTACAAGAAGTCCGATTGTCGCTTCCGTTAAGACTGATTTTTCAACAAGTTTTGACATATCCAAAATATCTGTAATGTATGTTGATGAAATCAAAGGGATTGAATTTGACAGAGTTTATGTGGTTGATGAAGATATGGGACGAAATGAAAGATACATAGCGTTTACTAGAGCGTTAGATAAATTGACAATTGTGCATTAGATTTTGTGAGGAATATACTATGGGAAAAATAAACTATAAAGCTATATATGAGAAAAATCATCGTGGATGGCTGGATATGACAGAAAATCCGGGAAAATATGAGGCGTTATTAGCCGGGCATTACTCTGATAGTAATCATTTTGTTTACGAGTTAATACAAAATGCAGAGGATGCAAAGGCATCATGTGTTGTTTTTGAGTATTATGAGGACAAGATTATTTTTTACCACGATGGAAAGCCATTTAATGAAGCTGATGTAATTGGTGTATCATCTATGCTCGAAACAACAAAAGCAGATGATGCACAGACAATTGGTAAATTCGGAATGGGTTTTAAGTCAGTATTTAAATACACTTGTGAACCGCAAATATATTCTGATGATGAATCATTTCGAATTAAAAATTATCTGTTACCGGAAGAAATAGAAACAGATCGGAACTATAGAGAGCAGATGCAAAACGGAATTTGTTATGGATTAAATGCAGGGGAGCAATTTACTCCTTTTGTAGGATCAGAGCATCTTACAAAAGTCGTATTACCATTTCAAAAAAGAGAAAAAAACGGAGAGCTTCATCCAATAGATGGAAGCGATATAATCTTTAAATTAAAGGAATTAGAGCCGGAAATATTGCTATTTTTGTCCAATATTAAGTGTCTTTTTTGGATTGATACTACAAAGAGAAAGTACGAGAAGTTTACTCTGGTGGATCAGGAAGATACTAATTTAAAAGTATGTCAGTTAAAGGGGAATGTACTCAATAGTTCTAAGCGATACAGTGAT
>ULUB01047829.1_pt1 | contig 54413 bp, 47 predicted proteins | sample 1958111 | NCBI WGS metagenome assembly ULUB01 (sample SAMEA4835749, study PRJEB28245) | human gut metagenome | biome: gut microbiome; material: fecal sample | place: Denmark | collected 2008
GTACCGAAGTGGAGGGGCAGGAAACCGCCAAAGCTTGGCTGTTCTCGATGGGGAGCGGTGCCATACAGGAAACGCCCAAACTGCAAGGGCACAAGGTGAGGGCGATAGTCACTCTGTATAATGAAGAATGATGAATGAATAATTAAGGATTAAGGAAAGTACGAGATGGAAGAAAGCAAGGAACTGCAAGGCGCTTACAAGATATTCCGGACGGTGGTGTACGTGTCCGTCCTGCTGGAGTTTTTCATGTATGCGTTCGACCCGGCTGTGTTCGACTATTGGAACGGCATCGTGTGTGACGTGCACGACCGCATGAAGACGTGGCTCATCTACCATGACGGCAACCTTGTGTACAGCAAGATTGCCACCTTCCTGCTTATCTGCATCACCTGCGTGGGTACGAGGAACAAGAAACACTTGGAGTTCGATGCACGGAGGCAGGTGCTTTACCCGCTGGTGTCGGGCATTGGGCTGTTGGTGCTTGCGGTGTGGCTGTTCGGGTATGAAATGGATGTCCGCCTTTACTCCATGCGCCTGAACGTCATCCTCTACATGGCGGCATCGGTGGTCGGTACGATACTGGTTCACGTGGCATTGGACAACATCTCCAAATACCTAAAGGAAGGTTTGCTGAAAGACCGCTTCAACCTGGAGAACGAGAGCTTCGAACAATGCACGGACTTAGTGGAGAACAAATACTCGGTCAATGTGCCCATGCGTTACTATTACAAAGGCAAGTTCCGCAAGGGATGGGTGAACATCAGCAATCCGTTCAGGGGAACTTGGGTGGTCGGCACTCCGGGTAGCGGAAAGACCTTTTCCATCATCGAGCCGTTCATCCGGCAACATTCCGCAAAAGGCTTTGCCTTAGTAGTTTACGATTATAAGTTCCCTACATTGGCGACCAAGCTGTACTACCATTACAAAAAGAACCAGAAGCTGGGCAAACTGCCCAAAGGATGCAAATTCAATATTATCAACTTTGTGAATGTGGAATACAGTCGCAGGGTGAACCCGATACAGGCGAAGTACATCCCCAACCTTGCCGCTGCCAGCGAAACGGCGGAAACATTGCTGGAGTCTTTGCAGAAAGGCAAGAAAGAAGGTGGCGGAGGTAGCGACCAGTTCTTCCAGACCTCTGCGGTCAACTTCCTTGCCGCCTGCATCTATTTCTTCGTGAACTACGAACGGGAGCCTTACGACAAGGACGGGAACAAACTGTATGCGGAGAAGGTGCAGGACAAGGAGACCAAGTTCTGGAAACCTACGGGCGTGGTGCGCGACCGCAAGGGCGGCAACATCGTAGAACCTGCCTATTGGTTGGGTAAATACTCGGATATGCCGCACATCCTGTCGTTCCTGAACGAGAGCTACCAGACCATCTTCGAGGTATTACAGACCGACAACGAGGTGGCACCGCTGCTTGGTCCGTTCCAGACGGCATTCCAGAACAAGGCTATGGAACAGTTGGAAGGCATGATCGGTACGCTGCGTGTCTATACTTCCCGACTTGCCACCAAGGAATCGTACTGGATATTCCACAAGGACGGAGACGACTTCGACCTGAAAGTGAGTGACCCGAAGAATCCCAGCTACCTGCTGATAGCCAACGACCCGGAGATGGAGAGCATCATCGGGGCGTTGAACGCCCTGATACTGAACAGACTTGTGACACGTGTAAATACAGGGCAGGGAAAGAACATCCCCGTAAGTATCATCGTGGATGAGCTGCCCACGCTGTATTTTCACAAGATAGACCGACTTATCGGAACGGCACGAAGCAACAAAGTGAGCGTGGCATTGGGCTTTCAGGAACTGCCGCAGTTGGAAGCCGATTACGGGAAAGTGGGTATGCAGAAGATTATCACCACAGTGGGCAACGTGGTTTCAGGCTCCGCCCGCTCTAAAGAAACGCTTGAATGGCTGAGCAACGACATCTTTGGCAAGGTGGTACAGCTGAAACGTGGCGTGACCATCGACAGGGACAAGACCAGCATCAACCTGAACGAGAACATGGACAACCTTGTGCCGGCCTCGAAGATAAGCGACCTGCCTACGGGATGGATATGCGGACAGGTAGCCCGTGATTTCGTGAAGACCAAAACCGGACGGGGCGGCAGCATGAATATACAGGAAGCCGAAGAGTTCAAGACTTCGAAATTTTTCTGCAAGACAGATTTCGACATGGAAGAGATTAAGAAAGAGGAAGACGGGTATGTGCCGCTTCCCAAGTTCTATACTTTTCCATCGAAAGAAGAAAGGGAACGCATCCTGTACCGGAATTTTGTGAAAGTGGGCCAGGACGTGAAGGAGATGATAAAGGACGTGGTAAACAAGAAAGGGGCAAGATGAGATTGGTTTTATGTGTTTTATCCCTGCTGTTCCTGTTTTCACTCAACTTGACAGCGCAAGCCTCCGACAAAGGAAAGCGGCTGAGAATATACGAATTGCCACCGTTCGAGCGTGCCATACTCTGCACCAAACATTATGAGGGTTGGCATGGAGAGAAAAGGCATCTGCCTTACATAGGATACGGGCACAAATTGTTGCCCGGTGAACGGCTGACCCATAAGATAAGCCGGGCACAGGGTGACAGCCTGCTCCGTGCCGACATGCGGAAGCTGTGCCGGATGTTCCGCCGCTTCGGTCAAGATTCGGTTCTTCTTGCCTGTCTCGCCTATCAGGTGGGCCCGTACCGTCTTTTGGGAGGCGGGAAGCATCCCAAAAGCAGACTGATACGCATGCTGGAACGCGGCAACAGGGACATCCATAAGGAATATGTGTCCTTTCGGAAATGGAAAGGCAGCGTTATCCCAAGCATAGAAAGGCGCCGACGGGTGGAACTCGCCCTGTTGTTTGAGCCATGACAAGTAGAAAAAGACTAAACCATCTGCAAACAATACGGCACGGAATGACGAAGTTTTTCAATGGTTACACTGTGTATTTTCAGTTTAATAACAAACTAAAAATCAGAAATTATGGCAACATTCAAACTGAAATTCCGCCCTTCCACCGCCGAAGGCAAGCCGGGCACTATGTATTTCCAAGTGACTCACCGCAGAAGTACGAGAACGGTTTACACCGATTACCGCGTCATGCCCGAAGAATGGGACGGGCGGACTTCGTTCATCCGCATCACCGGCACACCGGAACGGCGGGCGGAACTGCAACTGATTGCCTCCAAACTGCGGTGGGACTGCAAGCAAATCACCTCGCTGATCACGGAAAAAGAACTGGCAATGCTGGAATACACGGCGGACGACATCGTGTCGGCACTCCGCCTCCTGCCACCCTGCCAGACCTGGTTCAGCTTCATCCACGGTATGGTGGCGAAAAAGCTCCGCATCGGCCGATTAGGTACCGCCAAGACCTACCGTGATGCCTTGATGAGCTTCTCCCGTTTCCGTAACGGTGAGGACCTAACCATCGACGCACTGGACGCGGAGACCATGAACCAGTACGAGGCATGGCTGAAAGGACGGGGCGTGAAGCGCAACTCCTCGTCGTGCTACCTGCGCACCTTGCGCACTCTCTACCGCAAGGCCGTCGAAGCCGGACTGACAACCGACAAAAACATTTTCCGCCACGTGTTCACAGGGTTCGCCAAGACCGCCAAACGAGCCATACCGTTAAGTTCACTGCGTGCCATCAGGCTGCTCCGTCTGCCCGAGGACTCCGCCGTTGCCTTCGCACGTGACCTGTTCATGCTGAGCGTTTACCTGCAGGGCATCTCGTTCGTGGACCTTGCCTACCTGAAGAAAGACGACATCCGAAACGGGCAGCTGCACTACAGCCGCAAGAAGACCCGGCAGGAGCTGGCCGTCAGCTGGGAGCCTGCCATGCAGGACATCGTGGACAACTACGCCCACCTGACGAAAGACAGCCCTTACCTTTTGCCCATCATCACAAAGGCGGACGGCACGGAACGGCGGCAGTACGAGCGGATGGAGCATAAGGTGAACTACTACCTGAAGAAAATCGGCGCGATGGCCGGATTGCGTACATCCCTGACGACATATACGGGGAGGCATACCTGGGCCAGCGCGATGCGTGACATGGGCACCAGCCTGTCCGTCATCAGCAAGGGGCTGGGCCATGAAAGTCTGAAGACCACACAAATCTATCTTTCCTCCATCGACATGGAGGGCGTGGTGAAAGCCAACAGGAAAATGATCGGGAAAATTTTGCGTGAGTGAGAGCAGGAAATGTTCTACAAAATCCGTTACTGTATAATATGAAACGGCGGATTTTTGTAACTGACTGATTATCAAGGTGTGTTTTTGCATCAAATCCTATTTTAGTCGAACAAAGGCTGCATTTGTTTGACTAAAATTCTGAATCTTTAAAATTTTTCTGTCGATAAATGGCTCTGTATTAAATCTTTTTATTACCTTTGCAACGTGTTCGCCGTTTCATATTATACAGCAATAGTAAAGCGGCGGGTGTAGAAGAGACTTAATTGATTGAAAATCAAATACTTGTGATATGGAAGTAAAAATGTTAAAGCGCATTGCGCTTTGTTCTTCTCGTCACATAACAACGGCAGGCCATTGTTGCTGAGTTTTTACTCCGGAATGCTGCCGCTAAACCTAAAGAATAATTGTAAACAACGCACGAAAACTTCATGAATAAGTTTGCAAAGCGTGGTGTTTCAAATTCAGAGAGGTATCTGTCAGCCGTCATGCGATTGTCATGGGGGTAGCGTAAGGAACGTGCTTTTCATTACAGTTTCAAAAGATGTTCTTTCAGCTTTCAATACATGGTCTTTTACCTTTTAAAAGATAACCTCTTGGAATATGAAAGGATATCTCTTGCAAATTCGTCGGGAACAAGTAAAAACTGCAAGTAAAAGCCTCTGAAATGCAGCAAACAGAAAGCTTCTACCATAAAGAAGCACAATAAATTCGATAACTGGTAACAGATACTTATTTATATTATGCCCGACAAACTCAACAGTGTAGATTACCATTGGTTTCTTGTCTGTACCAAACCCGGTCATGAACCGGAGCTGGGCGCACTCATCGAGCGCGAAAAGGACAAGATACGGAATATACTGGAAGTCTATTGTCCCACCCATACCAAAGTCTACGTGCGCCGTGGTGACAATGAACAGCAGTTGCCCTTTTTCAACGGCTACGTGTTCGTGCTTGCCACCCAAGACGCATTGGCTGAGTTTCTCCGTGACAACAAATCCGACGCTTATATTTGGTACAACCGAAAGCGCACACCGGACGAGAAAGCCACAGTCTGCACCATACCCGAATCGCAAATGCGTGCATTCCGTGACTACAACGAGAACTATGCCGACAAGGTGATTGTGCTGGAGCGACCCTACTCGGATTATGCGTTTAACACGAAAACGGATGAGCCGAATGAAATCGTGCGGGTAGTCGACGGGCCGCTTGCCGGCTGCGAGGGCTACATCTGCCGTTTCCGCCGAAAAAAGGGACTGGTGTTCTGCGTGCAGGGCATGATGCCGGGCAGCCGGCTGACCGTCACCTACCCCAATATATCCGACCTCCATGTTGTCCGTCTGCACAATGCCGAGGGCGACCGTTTGTCCGTCGGAACAGAGAAAGGACGTGCCGTTGACCTGCTCGTCGGAATCCTGCAGGCCTGCGGCTACGGAGAGCGCGCACAGGCTATGCTTTATGAACTGACGGAACGCCTTGCTGCTAACCTGTCGCTGGTCAGCCTTTGCAAGGAGCTTGACAAGCAAAGCGAGAAAGCATTGGCTTGCCGTCTTGCACAGTTGACCGCCAAAGAGGCGGAACTCCTGATAAACCTTGCCCGCTACGAACACGACACACCCGGATATGTGAAAGAGAACTGGCCGAAGCTCATTCTCCGCCCGTTCCTCACGCCCACGTCGGGGATAGTCATGGATAAAGACGAAGCCATGATTCAACATAAGGATTATACGGAAATCATCCGCCGTGTGGAAATCACAGAAGAAGTTTACTATCCTAGCAGGCAGGAGGACGGGACGGCTACCACTACCTATTATGCCCATATAGGTATGATGGAAGACAAGGACGGATTCCTATATTTCGCCAACTGGGACAAATTCCTCCGCGAGTATTTCCTGACGGCTGGAAAAGCCAATGAGAAGTTAGTGTCTGGAAAGGTGCAGATGTTCCGTAGCGAAGCCACGAATACGGAAAGGGAAAAACTCATCGAGTCTTTCCGCAACTATTCCCCAACCTTATATAAGATGTTGACGGATGCCGATGCAGCCGTAAAAGCCATGCAGGACTTTAAGGTCGATGAAGATACGTTGAACGTCTTTGCCATCCGGTCTACTGCACAGGAAAAAGATGCGGCAAAGGACAAGCTGATACAGACCTGCGTCCGCATCTGCAAGGAAATCAACACCACCAACCACCTTGCCGTATGGCGCAGATACCTGCGGACGGTGTGGCTGCACGAGTAAAATTTAAATGTTAAGTATCATTAGTTAGTGATTAACACCTAAACATTAATCACCAACACCTAATCCCTAAATATCGTGTTCACGATAGACCAATTCACATCCAGATGGAAACGCCTTCACCATCCGTCCATGGACGTGGAAGGCGACGTGGCTTTCTTCTATCAGCTGTACGTCAGGCTGTACCGTATTGTAGGGCAGGAAGCGAGGTGCTTCGACAATAATAAAATCCTTCCTTTTCTGCTCTATATAGAGAATACCGTTGCCATCGGGCTTGACGGCGTTTACGAATACAGGTACCGCTGCGTAGGCGACGTGGACAGCCGCTGGTGCGACGGATTTGACATGAGTGCCGGTGCTGACTCCGAAGTCCACAACCTCGTGGGCAGAGCCGTGGCGGACGTAAAGTATAGCGCCCTCAGGCAATGGATGGTTGACAACGTGCTGTCGGGTGATTTCTCCCGACTGAGCGAAATGCTGGCATGGTTTGTACGCGAGGACAAAATTCTGCGGCAGGTCTTTCCCGACCTGCGTTACCGTAAGGCGATGTTCATGCAGCTCGTTGGAAATAAACAAACGGCCAAGAATATGCTGTGGGCAGACCTCGCTTTCAACTGGCGTGACAAGCGAGGCGACTCTTTGGCAGAAACCATAGCAAAACAGTTCCGCTATGAAGCATCTTTTGTAGAAGGAAATGAAAAAGACTGGCTGAAAGAGGCGGCACAAAATCTCGACACAATCCGTTCCGAACGGCTGGACACTTATACGGTCATCGGGCAGAATGATGAACATACAGTCACCTTATTTCACAGGGACGGACGTGTTTTCCAAGACGTGACTTTCCAAGAGTCCGTTCCACAGGACATACAAGGCCGTCATCTTGCCGCACAAATCGTAACTTATAATAACAAGACCTGTATAAACGGCCCGTTTGTATGGCTCAATAAGGAAGCCCAGACCGTATGGAACGGCGAAGCTGTATGGAACGACATCCAAAAGGAAGAACAGGATGCGGCGAAGCTCACATCCTTCACCACCACGTTCGGCAAGCGGATGTGCTTATATGATGACCTTTACACCGTTCCGGAAGATCCGGAGGAAGCCTATTACGCCGATATGGGCATCCATTTCGACGAGCCGAACATTTTTGATTTCTTTGGAGGCCGACCGAACGGAAAGGTAATCTATTTAGGCAACTGACAGACAGAAAAATCATAGTAAAAAAAGTGGATAACAACAGACAGAAGAATGTACAAATGATAGCTGTTCCCATCGACAGCCAGAATGTAACCGGTTTCGGCTTCATAGCCTACGCCAACTCCCGCGTTGAGAAACTGCGGGACGAGGGACGGTATGATGCGGCAATAAAACTGAAAAAGTATGTCAGAAGGTTCATCGCCTATTTAGGCAAGAATGAAGTGCCTTTCAAGGACTTCGACGCCCTGCTGATGCGCAACTACCACACCTGGCTGAAGAACCAGGAACTGGGACGCAATACCATTTCCCTCTATATCCGGAATTTGAAGCGGGTCTATAAACTTGCCGTAAACGACGGCCTTGCCGCCGACTGCAACCCTTTCGAGGGTATGGACGTGAGTTACCATGTCAAGAAATACAGGTACGGCCTGACGCTCGATGAAGTGAAACGTTTGCGTGACCTTGACCTGAGCGGCGAATCAGAGATGACCGTATTCGCCCGTGACATCTTCCTGTTCACGGTCTATACCAAAGGCATGAAGAGTGACGACATCTTCCGCCTGACAAGCAAGAATATCAAGGACGGCCGCCTCACCTATCGCCAGCACCTCACCGGCAAGGAAATCTCCCTCCTTTGGGATCTTGCGTTGCAGGAGATTGCCGACCGCTACAAACGGAAAGGCACGTCCCTCCTCTTCCCCGTCGTTACGGCAAAATCCCCGCACGAGCAATGGAGGCAGTATGACGGTATTCTGCACCGCATCAATTACAACCTGAAGAATCTTGGCGAGATGATGGAACTCGGTTATCCGCTGAACCTGACAGTCGCTAGGCATTCATGGGAGAGCATGACCAAGAGTATGAGCATAAGCGACATTCTATGAGTTTACCTGTTGACAAGGAAACAAGTTGACAAAGTTTATTAAAGAATATAACAAGGAAAAAGACATACAAAAAGAGATGCGCAAGGAGATGTTCGACCAGATAGAAGCCGATTTGCAGAAACGCTGCAAGCCGGAAAAACGGATGTTTTCCTTGCATCCCGACGAAGAGCATATTATTGTCTCGCACGCTTTGTTCTTGATGATGAGCTAGCCTTTAGTGACCAAATTGCCAAGTTTGAAAGGATTTTACTTGCTGCGTAAGTTCGAGGAAGAGATGCTGACGGCATACCTGACCGAATCAGACGAGTTCCCCGAACTGCTGAAATATTGCAACCTTCTGTACGATATGTTTCCCTACGAACTGGCAGAGGCTGCACGCAATGCGGCCATTGCCACAAAAGTCAGGAAACTGCAAGTAATCGGAATGGTTGCTGCAGGATACGGCGGCGACATGGAGGACGATGCGGTAGATGACATCCTTGATGACATGGGCTTTGACCGCAACAACAAGGTGTGCAGCCATGTGATTGAACTGATGATGCCACAACTGAACCAGTTGGTGAAACGGGAGAAGATATATTAGAAAATATTATAATGGTGGCAGCTTTCACGGCCCAGCCGTTTTAGCAACGTTTACCGGTGAAAACCGTGTCGGCTGTCATCATTTCTACATATAGGATTAGAATGATAAAGATGATATTTCATGATCCATCCTATTTAGTCAAAAAAAGGACGTAAATCAAGAATCTTTGATAAATGGCAAAGTATCCAATGATAAACCATCCAGTATCCTTGAATAGTTAGACAAGCATCCTTGCTTCACGGGAATCAATAAAAACTATACAATATGCCATCCGAAAAAATGATATACATCCGTCAGCGCATGGCGGACAAGCCACGCACCGACATCGAACAGACTCCGCTGAAAGCGGAAATCGAAGCTGTATTCAGCAAACAAAACCTCGATGAGGATTGCGATACAATCGCCCGCTTACTTTCACCTTACCGTAACGCAGTTAATGAATCGATTAGCCAAGGCAACTATACCGATGCTGTCACTATCCTGCTCGAAGTGCTTGAAAGCATCACCTACCACTTTGTGGAAGATGAGCATTACGATTACTTCGATGATATGTACTCACCAGATTATGTTTGCCAAGACATGATGGAGCCAATCATCAATGCTGCCAAAAGTTGGAATTTTCCAGCGGCAGAGTTGCTGTGGTTAAAAGATGGATTGGAGAAATTGAAGCATACGGAGGCGTATGTGGATTATGGTTTCCCGTTTGCGCTGGATTTGTGGGAGAAGTTTAAAAGACAATCAAAATAATCAATATGGATAAGAATATTAAAATTGCTGTAGCCGGAACCGGTTACGTAGGACTTAGCATAGCAACTCTTTTGAGCCAACACCATCAGGTGACAGCCGTTGATGTCATTCCCGAAAAGGTGGATTTAATCAACCAACGCAAGTCGCCCATACAGGACGACTACATAGAGAAGTACCTGGCAGAGAAGGACTTGCGCCTCACGGCCACGCTCGACGGCGCACGGGCATACGCCGACGCCGACTTCGTGGTGATAGCCGCCCCGACAAACTACGACCCGGTGAAGAACTACTTCGACACGAGCCACGTGGAGGAGGTCATCGAGCTTGTGAAGAGCGTCAACCCCAAGGCCATAATGGTGATAAAGAGCACCATCCCCGTGGGCTACACCGAGACGGTGCGCGAGAAGATGCAGACGGACAACGTGATCTTCTCGCCGGAGTTCCTCCGCGAGAGCAAGGCCCTGTACGACAACCTCTACCCCAGCCGCATCATCGTGGGCAGGCCGGAGGGCGACGCCCGACTCGACGAGGCCGCGCACACCTTCGCCGCGCTGCTGCAGGAAGGCGCGATAAAGGAAGACATCGACACCCTATTCATGGGCACCACCGAGGCCGAGGCCGTGAAGCTCTTCGCCAACACCTACCTCGCCCTGCGCGTGTCGTACTTCAACGAGCTTGACACCTACGCCGAGATGAAGGGCCTCGACACGCAGGCCATCATCGGCGGCGTATGTCTCGACCCGCGCATAGGCACACACTACAACAACCCGTCGTTCGGCTACGGGGGCTACTGCCTGCCAAAGGACACCAAGCAGCTGCTGGCCAACTACGCCGACGTGCCGGAGAACCTCATACAGGCCATCGTCGAGAGCAACCGCACGCGCAAGGACTTCATAGCCGACCGCGTGCTGCGCAAGGCCGGCTACTACGACTACTACAACCGCGGCGACTTCAGCCCCTCGGAGGAGAGGGCGTGCGTAATAGGCGTCTACCGCCTGACGATGAAGTCAAACTCCGACAACTTCCGCCAGTCCTCAATCCAGGGCGTGATGAAGCGCATCAAGGCCAAGGGAGCTGAAGTGATCATCTATGAACCCACGCTTGAAGACGGCTCCACCTTCTTCGGCAGCCGCGTGGTGAACGACCTCGCCGCCTTTAAGGCACAGAGCCAAGCCATCATCGCCAACCGCTACGACTCCTGCCTCGACGACGTGAAGGCGAAAGTCTACACGAGGGACATCTTCAGGAGGGATTGATTTCTAAAATAGCACCTCTAAGTCCAAAAGCCGTATTCTCCAAGAAGTGCTTTCATGGATATGCCGGTGATATCAAACAAGCAAAAGTGCATGGCTGCTTTGGCCGTGTTCCGCACTCTGTATGACAGGAAGAAGAATATTTACGATGTCATTGCGGAGTTTGCCAACCTTGACATAGCACAGCACGACCGGCTGTCATTCTTCACGCACGAGATGGCCGGGTGGCTCAACGAGGCATACGGCATGAACGTGCCTGATGCCGTTGTTGAGCGCGTCCTAACAAGGCTCAAGTTTGTAAAAAAGTTGGGCAGTCAACAATATGTCGTGGACAACAGTGACGCAGCCAAGAAAGGCGTGTGGAAGCTAAAATCCGAAATGCAAGACGCTGAAAGTGCACGGAAAATGCTTGTAGAAGCCTTGATTCGGTATGCCGCAGAGAGGAAAAACGAAAGCTTGAGCGATGAGGACAGGGAACAGTTATGCAAAGACTTCTACTCGTTCGTGATAGACACTGCGGCAGTTGGCACGAAATACGGCGACACCATCAGTAGCTTTGTAGTGTCCATTTCCAATGACGAGGCTATGCGCAACGCCATGAACGCCGTTAGGCAGGGCGTCATTGTGTATGAAGGCTTGTCTTACAGCACAACAGGCTATGGCCAGATAGACGCGCTCGACCAGCCAATAACGCTCTACTTAGACACGGAAGTTGTCTTTGACATGATGGGCTTCAATGGTGAGCTTCATAGAAAGGTATTCGACGAGTTTTACGCTTATGCGCAGCAAATTAACCACCGTAATAAGAAAGACACAATACGCTTCAGGTACTTCGATGAAACTTACAAAGACATTGAAAACTACTTTGCCTCTGCCGAGGCCGTGGTAAGACGTGAAAGACAGCTGGATTTTTCAAGGCCGGCTATGAGGTACATAACGGAGCGTTGCCATGAATCTTACCAAGTGGCCGAATTGAAAGGGGAACTGTACGCGCAGCTTGCCAAGAGGAACGTAACGCGCGATGGGCAGGATGACTATTGCGACAGCGGCAACGCCCAATACACGATTGAAAGCAACGATGCCATCGAGAAATATTCCGGCGAATACGATGCCGGCAGCGTAAGCCGGACATTGCATTTGCTCAGTTACATCAGCATAAAGAGAAAGGGACGAAGCCCAAAAACATTCAGGAACATAGGCCATGTGTTGGTCACGAGGAAGACCCTCGCTTTCAGGCTGTCGAAAGACAGGGAGGTGACGATTGGAAAGTCGTTGCCTTTGGCGATGGATATGTTTGGGTTGACCAACCAATTCTGGATGGCTTTGAACAAAGGCATAGCCATCGACAGTAACTTGCCTACTTCGTTTGACGTTGTGACCAAGGCGCGCATGGCATTGGGGGCAATTATAAGCGAAACTGTAAGCAACCAGTTCAAGAAGATACAGGAAGACCACCGCAATAACAATCTTTCTGATGAAGACTACAAAAGGAACATAGCCTTTTTAAGCAAGCAGTGTGTCAGCCCGGAGCGCATAACTGCCGACAACGTGGAAAGTCTTGTAGTTAGCCCGCAGCAAATGGACGACTACCTTGCCGAAATGTCATTGAAGGACGAAAGGCACAAGCACGAGATGGAGCGCAAAGACAGGCAAATAGCCGAAGCCATTAGCGATAGCGAGGCCAATGCAGCCAAACTGGAAGCCATGGCACGGAAGGTGGCGGAGGATGAAAACGCGAAAGCCAAGGATGCTTATATTGGCGCTTTGAAAGGGTACAACGAGGAGGTGCGTCGTTGCTGCCGTCGGTGTCTTTGTCGCCAGTCACTACGTAATGGTGTCCTCATTTTAGCATACGCACTTGTGTTGGCGCCATTCCTTGTGGACTTGATTTTAAATAATTTGCCCGGTTGGGTTACAATTTTGTCTGGTCTCGCCACTTTTATTTTAACGGTTGCAGGGTTTATGAACCATGCCGCGGTGTTGTCGCCATTGCATTTTTTCTTCAGCAAGAAGCATCGCATTGCCGTCTTGTTGAAGAAGATGCGGACAAAAGATTTGCCCGAAAGGCCAAAACTCAAAACCGTAACAACCGAAGATGTCTTGAGACGCTTTGAAAGCTAAGGGGAGTCAAACAAAATATTTTAAAAACACAATTTATTCTACGCAGTGAAAATTGTTTGCTAATGCCAAGCATTAAAAAGAATTTCTTTTACAGCAGCATTCTTACGACAGCAAATTACATTTTTCCTTTTTTGACATATCCCTATGTGTCACGGGTGCTTGGTGTCAATAACATTGGAATTTGTAATTTCGTGGACAGCATCGTGAACTATTTCATCTTGTTTTCGATGATGGGAATTGGCATTGTGGGCATAAGGGAAATAGCAAAGTCAAAGAATGACAAGGAACGCCTTAACCGTACATTTAGCAGCCTTTTTTTATTAAACACCGTTTCTACGACCATAGTCTTTGTTGTTTATGTTTTTGCTGTCTTTTTTGTTCCCAAATTGTATGAACATAGGGAATTAATGCTGTTTGGTGCGCTCAAGCTTATTTTTAATTATTTGAACATTGAATGGCTGTACAAGGGACTGGAAAACTTCAAATACATAACAGTCCGTTCCGTACTTGTCAAATGCTGCTACGTAATTTGTGTGTACATTTTCATACACGACAAAAGCGACTATACTTTGTATTATGCCTTTTTATGTGGTATAATAGTGATTAATGGCTTTATCAACATTTCTTATTCAAGAAAGTTCGTACAGTTCACTCGCCAAGCACTCACTTTCCGGCCATTCATAAATCCGCTGTTGACATTGGGGCTGTACACATTTCTTACCTCAATGTACACTTCGTTCAATGTGGCGTATTTGGGGTTCACGTCTGGCGAGACCGAGGTTGGCTACTATACGACAGCCATAAAGTTATATTCAATATTGCTGTCTTTGTTCACGGCTTTTACCGGGGTTCTTTTGCCGCGTATGAGTTCTCTGATTGCAGAACATAAAATGGATGCCTTTATGCAACTGCTACGGAAGTCAGCAGACATTCTCTTTGCTTTTGCCATCCCTCTGGTCATTTTCTCCGTGGTCTTTGCCCCGCAAATTATATTAGTATTATCCGGTAACGGCTATGAGGGCGCGATTCTCCCTATGCGCATAGTCATGCCGTTGATGTTGATAATAGGCTATGAGCAGATACTTGTCGTTCAGACGTTGATGCCGTTGAAAGAAGATAAAATAATATTCCGCAACAGTGTGTTGGGCGCGGTGAGCGGCTTAACGATGAACATTCTTCTTGTGGCCAATTTGCATAGTGTAGGCTCAGCGATTGTTTGGGCAGTATCTGAAATAGTTGTACTGATTTCTGCGCAATCTTTCCTTTCAAAGCAACATAGCATACATTTTCCCGCAAAAAAACTTTTAAGTGCTTTTGCATATCATGTGCCATTGCTAATTTGTGTGCTGTTGGTTTCAAGAATATATGCAATGCCAATAGTACAACTTGCTGTGGCTATGGCCATTTCTCTTGTTTATTGCTTTGTCCTGCAAGTATTCATTGTGAAAAATGAAACTGTTGTGGGTGTATACAATAAAGTCGTTTTGTCAAAAATAAAAAAGCATTATTCAAAGCGATGAATCCTAAAGACCGAGATTGCTCTCTCGACACGGTTGGCGGCGTGATGATTCTATACATGATATTCATGCATTGCTGCCAATTCGCGGGCATGATGGATTGGGAGGTGGAACAGTTCCTGGCTGTTGCTTTCAATTGCTTCATGGCGTGGTTCTTCTTCAAGTCCGGGATGTTCCACCGCGAGGGGCAAGGCGTCCAAAGCGTGATGAAAAGGACGTTGCCCAAGCTGCTGAGGCCATACGTGGCGTTTTCCGTTGTTGGCTATTTTGTCTATTGCGTGGTGTTGTGGAGCCGTAGCGACCGCGACCTTGTCCACTACACCCTATCCATCGCCAAGAGCATCCTGCTCACCGGGTCTTATGGCGGGGCCTTGCCTTTGTGGTTTCTTGTCACGCTGTTCTTGGTTAAAACATTCTCGCCTGTGATAGTTGACAAATGCAAGCTGGGGGGGGTGATGGCTTGCGGATTGATAGGGTGCGCTTGCGCCTACGTTGAATCCGAACATTTAAAGTTGCAGCCTTACTATGTTTTCAACTTCTTCCCTGCTATGTTCTTCTATGGGTTAGGCTATATATTGAAAGGAAAGCAATATGGCAAGTGGGTGCTGGGCTTTTCGGCAGTTGTTTTCATCGCCTCTTTCGCCTATCCCTCAACGGTCGATTTCCGCGTTAACCATTTGACTGCCGGCTCCTACCCGCTATTCCTGCTGTACTCCCTGGCGGCCATCGTTGTGTTCAACAACGCGGCAAAGACCCTTGGCCGAGGCCTGTGGCCATTCACGCCGGTTGGCCGACAGTCTATGTATTGGTACTGCGCCCATTGGCCTTTGCTCCTGGTGGTCAACCTTTCATTGCGCAGCATGTTCCCCTCGTTGGCGGGCTTGCCATTGCTCCTTGCAACGTTCTCTGCGCTTCTCGTGCTGCTATCCGCCATCCGGCCTTTGGCATACGCCACGCGCACGAAAGGGCTGCTTGGGCTTTGATGTGTGGTGGAGGAAACTGTGTATTTGTTTAAGTGTGTTTTTTGATTAAATCTATCTTTTGGTTTTATATGCGAGACAATATAAATCAATTATTTGCGAAATGGAAAAAAGGCGAATGGCTTTTCGTCATTGCCTTCACGGTCATTGCGTTTGGTTTCTTTGGCTATGTCGGTATTGGATATTTTTTGTCAAGGCTGCTTGTATTCCTGACAATACCCTTGATGTTTTGTTACTGTTGGAATACATTTATTCGGCCAAGTTTAAACCCTTACTTTAAAACGATGAGGCTGATAGTACTCTTTACTATCATCTCGATTTTTTCGGCTTTTATCTTTTGGGGGCAATCCTTCAGTTTGGGCTATAGGATTACGGTAACAGGCTTTGTCTTGGTGTTTTATTTTTATTTATGCAAACGTAAGCCCGATGTTGGGTCGGTCGAGACCTACATTCTTGCATTTGGCTTGCTCTACTGTGCGCTTTGGCTATATGCCATGATCCAGTTCCCCACGCCCGTGTTTGGCTTTGGCGCAGAGGGGGAATTGGAGGAAGACTTGTCTCGTGGAATAAACCGAATAAATTTCGTGGGTTATTTATCCCTTGTTTTTGCTTATTTCCTGTCGTTAAACAGGGCTTTTTTGTCAAGGAAGCGGGCTTTTTATGTGCTGTCCGCCGTTTTGTTTGTTTTCATAGTGTTGCAGGTTACTCGACAAATAATTTTTCTTGCAGCGTTTGTCTCTATAATTTATCTGTTCCAGAAGAAGCCTAAGGCACTGTTGTTAGGTTTGCTGTTGTTGATTTTAATATTTGGGTTTGGCAATCTGATAGAGGTCAGCTCCGACTCTATTTTAGGCTCACTAATTAATCTTACCGAGACTCAAATGGAGAATAATCAATATGGGGAAAAAGACATTAGGTTAGTTGAGTACGAATATTTTTTCACGCAATGGTCTCGTAACATCATAACAGACATAATCGGCAACGGGATACCTCATTCAAGCTCGTCTTATGGGCGTATGCAAACCCACCTCCAAGATAGCTACGGCTTGTATCTGTCCGACGTCGGCTATGCCAGGATCTACGTCACTATCGGATTGGTGGGCTTGGTTCTCTATCTGACACTGTTTATAAAATGTTGTTTGGCAAAACTGCCTGAAAATCTAATGTATGCGAAGTTGTTCATGCTTTATTTAATGTTGTCGAACATCGCGTCTTCACCATATTGGCAACCAGACGGGCAGATTGCGATGAGCATCTCTGTATATTTAATCACGTTTTTCAGTACACCTAAAATCCATATGTTAAAACCAATAAAGCCGTAGAACATGAAATTTTCAATATTGGTGCCTGCGTATAAGGCAGCTTTCCTAAGAGAATGTATAGAAAGCATTCTATCACAGACATATAATGATTTTGAGTTGATAATTGTCAATGATGCGTCTCCAGAAAATTTGGCTTCTGTTGTAAGTTCATTTGACGATGCAAGAATCCATTATTATGTAAATAAAGAGAACTGTGGGGCTTTGAACGTAGTGGATAATTGGAATTTGTGTTTATCATATGCAAAGGGCGATTACGTAATATGTATGGGAGATGACGATATGTTGTCCAATAATTGCCTTGAAGAATATGCAAAGTTAATAGATAAATATCCGGGGGTTGGATTGCTTCATGGCTGGACTGTCATTATAAACGAGGAATCAAAGGAATACCGTCTGACAGCCCAAAGATGTGAATATGAATCGGTTGTTTCTTTAATGTGGCACAGGTGGTTCTGTTACAAGTTGCAATTTATCGGCGATTTCTGCTTTGAGCGCAAATGGCTTTTAGAAAACGGAGGGTTTTACAAACTACCGCTCGCATGGGCAAGCGATGATATTTCTGCTTATATAGGAGCGTCGAAAAATGGCGTGGCGAATACCCAAACGGTAGTGTTTAAATATAGAATTAACACCCAAAGCATTAGCAAATCGGGCAATGCATCGCTGAAAATGGAAGCCATCTGCAAAGAAAAAGCGTGGTATGTGAATTTCCTGCGGCAACCCCCTAAAGACCCGGGCGACGCTTTGTATTACCACGAGCTAAAGAGTGACATCAGCAAAAGATTCTTAAGGAAAAAGGCATTGCTCATAAGCGACGACTTAAAAAACAATTCATTCCTCAGGGTGTTCTTTTGGATTAGGAACAAGGCAAAATATGGAATTAGCATGAAGACAATACTTTATGCCGTTGCGTTTGCGCTGAGATGAAGAAGAATAAACAAGGAAGTCTTGTATGGAAAAGATAAAAATTTCATGGCTTACTGGGGCTAATTTCTTAGATGTTGATATGCCGCTGTTGCCAAAGCTATCCGACAGATTCCAAATACGGTGGATTGTTATCAGGCAAAAGGGTAGCTGGTTCGACGAGCAAAGCATACAAAGTTTCATCGCCAAGAACAACATTGACGGCGTTGTCCTCAATATGCCTGGGCGACTGCGTTCCTTTGGCGCTTTTCAGGTGTATCGTGATGCCGTAAGGCTGATGAAGGAATTTTGCCCGGACATATTTTATGTCAACTACATCGGCATACCATATTTGTGGCCACTTATTTCCGTTTCAGGAATCAAAAAAAGAAAGGTGATTTATCCATGCCATGACTATATCGACCATGTAGGAGTGACGAACAGAAAATATTATGTATGGACAAAAAAATTGATATTTACGCGGTATAGGCATTTCCAATTCTTCTCTTTGTTCCAGCAGAAGCTGTTCTTGAATGATTATAAGCACGGCAAGGATTCATTTTACGCCCCATTGGCAATGAAAGACTTTGGACCCCCAAAAGTCGCGAAACCCAATGATGGGAAAGTAAAGTTTTTGTTCTTTGGTAATATACGCGAAAATAAAGGGTTGGAATTTTTAATTTCTGCAGCTAACAGTTTATATGAAAGATATCCAGGCCGTTTTGTTGTAAAGATTTATGGCAATTGCAAAAATTGGGACTCCTATCAATCTAAGATAAAGCATCCTGAATGCTTCGATTTGCAAATCCGCCGAATTGGGAACGAAGAGATTGCGGATCTGTTTAACAGTGCCGATTATTTGATGTTGCCATATCGCGATGTCACCCAAAGCGGCCCTCTACTGATAGCGTATAACTACAGGCTTCCTGCCATTGCTTCAAACCATTCAGGCTTTCTTGAATATATTGAAGACGGGGTGACGGGATATATCCACAAAAACGAGGACTCGCAAGATTTGTTCATGGTCATGGCAAAAGCGGTGGACAATCAAAATAAATATCCGTACATCAAAAAAGAATTATGTGAGTTTATCGAAAAAAACATCTCCTTACCCCGCATAATTTCTTTATACGAAAACGGTTTTTTAAAAGTTTGCAATGACAACAAATAAGATTCCCAACATTTCTTTCACCCTCCGCAACGACCTCTGCACCGGCTGCGGCGTTTGCGAGGACGCCTGCCCGGCTGGGGCCATCACCACCGTGGTGGAGGCGGGGCAGTTTGTGCCGCAGGTAGACGCCGGGCTGTGCAACAACGGCAAGGGGTGCCACCGCTGCATGGACGCTTGCCCAGGCGTGGGGATAGACCTTTGCCGCATTGCCAAGGGGCTGTATGACGGCGAAGGCACCAAGGAGGACAGGCTTGTGGGGCGATACCTGAAGTGCTTCGTGGGCCATAGCACCGACCACGACATTCGCTACCATTCGGCAAGCGGCGGCATGGTGAGCCAGTTCCTCGTGTTCCTTTTGGAGAAGGGCCTGATTGACGGGGCTGTCGTCACGGCGTTCGACCCGGGCAACGAGCTGCTGGTAAGCTCATACATAGCCCACAACCGCGAAGAAGTGCTGCGGGCTAAGGGCAGCAAGTATGCGCCGGTGTCGCTCCACGGCATGGCCAGGGCCGTCAAGGCGGACGGAGGCTCGCGCTACGTGGTGGTGGGCTTGCCGTGCCACATAGAGGGCTTCCGCAAGCTGGAGCACATTGACAGGAAGTTCAGGGAAAAGGTCGTAGGCTACTTCGCCGTCTACTGTTCGTCGGGCCGGACGTTCCACCTCACCGAGCACGTGTTCCGCGAGCGCGGCATCGACAAGGGCAGGCTTACTTATTTCGCCTACCGCGACGAGGGGTGCCTCGGCTCGATGGTTGCGAAGCAACGACGAAATATCAGGGTTACGGGTAGTAACTCTGAAATTTCTCTTTGTGATAAAGACGAAGTCTACAAAGAGAAATATCAGAGTTACTACCACCCGCTGCGGAGTTTCTTCATACCTCGCCGCTGCCTGTTCTGCATCGACCATTACGGCGAGCTTGCCGACGTGTGCTTTGGCGACATACACGTTGACCCTTACATCAGCGACAAGGTGGGCGTCAACTCGTTGGTGGTGCGCGACCGGCGTTGGCTCGACCTCTTGCTGCAAGCCAAGGGCGAAGGCTGCATCACGCTCGACGAGATAAGCGCCCAGACGCTCAACAGCTCGCAGCGCATGGCCTACAAGAAGAAAGGCCGCAACGGTGAGTTCGTGAACCTTTGCAGGAGGCTTGGGCTTGCCGTTCCGCGATACGACGCTGACTATTTGCGCCGGCCTACGCTGAAGGCCGCCATCGGCTATGCCCAAAACAGGGCGCAACAGTTTGCAGGCAGGCATAAGTCGCTGTGGTGGATAGTCTCGCTCTTGAAGAAAGACACGAGCAAGTTGAAGTAACGGGTCTTTGCCATTTGGGCAAAGGCCGGAAAGTGCCAGCAGGCTTAGCCATTGCACGGCGTCTTGCCCAAACCCGCGTTAACATTTTTAACTTAATGCAACCCGATTGGCGGCGTTTTGCTAACTTGCTGGAACTCAACGCCTTGCGGATATAGGCCGTTTTGGCCTCCAAAACGGGTCGTTTTGGCGTGCGAAACGTGTCGTTTCGCGGCCTGAAACGTACCGTTTCGCGCGGCGTTCCGGGGACTGTTAAAACCGAGAGGCGCAAAGCTTGCTTATTAGTTGCATATTTTGAACTATCTGAATTCAAATGGATAACAGGAAAATAGGCTGCGTGATAGCCTACCGCAAGAACCACACCAACTACGGCACCTCGCTCGTGGGCTACGCCCTCGTGAGGAAGTTGCTGCAGCTTGGCTACGACGTGGAGATTATAAACTATGTGAAACGACTCACGCTGGCCGACAAGCTGCGCTACGCTTGGAACGCCTTGCGCTGTGGCGAGCTGAAGAGGATGTTGCGGGTTTCGTCGAAAAACAAGGCCGCCGAGGGCAACCCGCAGTTTGCCAAGGACATAAGGGTGCGCACCGAGGCCGTGGAGGGCTACAAGGCGGCGAAGCTCTACCCGCTGTTCCGCGACTACGTGGGCTTCGATGCGCTCCGCAAAGGGGCTTCCCGCTATTGGGCCATAGTGGTGGGCAGCGACCAGGTGTGGCTTCCGCTGAGCCTGCCAAACAAGTTCTTCAACCTCCTGTTCGCCGCCGACGGCGTGCGCAAGGTGGCATACGCCAGCAGCTTTGGCGTGAGCGAGATACCGGAGTTCCAGCGGAAGGCCACCGGGGCCTACTTGGACAGGTTCTACCGCGTGAGCGTCAGGGAGCAGCGGGGCAAGGAGATTGTGGAGCAGCTGTCGCACAAGAAGGCAGAGGTGGTGGCCGACCCCACGCTGCTGCTCGACGCCCGCGAGTGGGCCGAGGAGTGCAGCGGCTCGCAGGCCGTGGTTGACGGGCCGTACATCTTCTGCTATTTCCTTGGGACAAACCAAGACGCCCGCCGCGCCGCCCGTGAGCTTAAGGCTCGTACGGGCTACAAGATCGTGACGCTGCGCCACATGGACGAGTATGTGCCGGAGGACGAGCAGTTTGGCGACGAGGCTCCATACAACGTAGGCCCCGACGACTTCGTGAGGCTCATCAGCCAGGCGGCCTACGTATGCACCGACTCTTTCCACTGCACGGCGTTCAGCATACAGTTCCACCGCCGGTTCATGACGTTCTACCGCTTTGCCAGCGGCAACAAGAACGGGCGCAACTCCCGCATCGACTCCCTCTTCAGCGTGCTTGGCATAGACCGCGAGCGGATATTCAGCGGCGACGTGTCGGCCATAGACCGCCCGGTGGACTGGGCGGCGGTGGACAAGCGCCTGGCCGGCCTGCGCGAGAAGAGCGTCGGGTATATAAAGGAGGCGTTGACGCCCCTCTCCGTCTCTTCCCAAAGGGGAGGGTGATGGCGCAGCCTTTCTTCATTTTCCATTCTTAATTTATTCGATGGCAGACAAGATAATTGACCGCCGGCTGGCGAGGAAAGTCCTCATGGCCGGCAACTACTACAAGCACCACCATCCCGGCGGCATATCGGCAGTGGTGCAGTATTGGAGCGAGTATATCGACGGGCTGCGGTATTACCCCACGTGGAAGCTCGGCGGCGTGGCCACGAGGGCGTGGTGGTTTGCCACGTCCTACCTGCGCATCGCCCTGCGGCTGGCCACAGACAGTGAGATAAAGATCGTGCACCTGCACTTTGCCGCCGACGGCTCTTTCTGGCGGAAGGAGAAGCTGCTTGGGCTGGCCAAGCTGTTCGGCAAGAAGGTGGTGATGCACTGCCACTCCAGCCGCTTCAAGGACTTCTACCAAGAGTCTTCGCCAGAAAAGCGCCGGGAGATAGTCTCCACGCTCCGCAAGGCCGACGTGATGGTAGTGCTGTCGGAATCGTGGAAGCGGTGGTTCGCCTCCATTGGCATAGACGAAAGCCGCATGACCGTGCTGCACAACATAACGGACTACCCCGTGCCGCGTCCGGAGAAGAAGGTGGCCGACGGCAAGGTGCATTTCCTCTTCATGGGCGAGATTGGCGAACGCAAGGGCGTGTTCGACATATTGCGCGGCCTGGCGAAACACAAGGGCGACTTTGCAGGCAAGATTGAGCTAAGGATAGGCGGCAACCGCAACGAGCGGCAACTGTTGGACGCGATACAGGCAAATGGCCTCGGCAACATCGTGAAGTTTGAGGGATGGGTGAGCGGCGACAAGAAGGTGGACCTGCTCAACTGGGCCGACGTGTTCATACTGCCATCCCACAACGAGGGCCTGCCAATCTCCATCCTGGAGGCCATGAGCTATGGCATGCCGATCATCTCGACCCCGGTGGGCGGCATACCCGAAGTGGTGGGGGAGGGCAACGGGGTGCTCGTCACTCCCGGTAGCGATGCCGAAATCGTCCGGGCGATGATGCGCTATGTGGGCAACCCTGAGCTGGTGGCCAAGGAAGGGGCGGCCAGCAGGCAAGTGGTGGAGACTTACCTTCCGGGCTATGTGATGGAACATTTGAAGGATATATATTTAAAATTGTTGTAGTTTTATGGCGAAGACTCCAAAGATATGCCTGACTTGCAGCACTGGCGGGCATTTCGAGCAGCTGAAGCTTGCGATGAAATACGTGCCGCTGTCCGATTACGATGTTTACTGGGTGACTTATCCAAACAAGCACCTGAAGAAAATGTTTGATGGCGTGAGGTATTACACGATACGCAATGTCACGCTGAAAAGGTGGACATGGGTTGTCAACTCGTTGCAGTCGTTGTGGATCTTGCTTAAGGAGCGCCCGGACGTAATAATCTCGTCAGGCGCGGGCGTGTCGTTCCCTACGATATATTTCGGAAAGAAGCTCTTTGGGTGCAAGGTGATTTTCCTTTGCTCGGCGGCAAACGTCACAAAGCCTTCGCGTGTGCCTTACCGGGCCTATCCCTTGAGCGACCTCTTCCTCGTGCAATGGCCTGAGCTGCAAAGTATTTTCCCTAAATCAAAATATATAGGAGTGTTATGATTTTAGTTACAGTAGGCACCCACACGCAGCCGTTTGACAGGTTGGTGAAGGCTGCCGACGATTATGCGGCGCAGCATAAAGGCGAGGACGTGGTCATACAGAAAGGCGTTTCCTCTTACGAATGCAAGGCTGCCAAGTCTTTCGACTTTTGCCCGAAGGAAGAAATGTCGCGCTATATAGAAGAGGCAGACCTCATAGTGATGCAAGGCGGCTGGGGTGCCATGCAGGAAGCCATCGACGACGGGCGGCGCATAGTGGCCGTGCCGCGCATTGAGGGCTTGGAGCACATACACGACCAGGAGCAAGTCGTAAGGAAACTTGAATCGCTCGGGTGCGTCGTCGGCGTTTACGACATTGGTGACTTGCCCTCAGCCATCGAACGCGCAAGGACGTTCGACTTCAAGCCATTGCCGAGGGGAAACGCCTCGATAATTAACGAAGCCCTGAAGGCTTGGTTTTGCTGATTCCTAAATCTATTTATTATGCTTCCAGTCATATCTATCATAACGGTGGGCATGAACCACTTGTCCTACATAAAGGAGTTGTACAAGTCTGTCTACAGCGGCGACTCGATGCCTAAGACTCCTTTTGAGGCAATTTACGTTGACAACTGTTCGACAGACGGCAGTGTGGAGTTCCTTCGAGAAAACTATCCTCAAGTGAAGATCATTTGTAATGATGCTCCAAAGGGGTTCGGCGAAAACAATAACATTGGCGCTTTTGCATCTGTTGGCAAGTACCTTGCGATTATCAACCCAGATATCTCGCTTAGGGAAGGAAGCCTCGATGTACTTTGCGAGTTTATGGAAAAAAACGAAAATGTCGGCATCGCCGTGCCTCATCTTTTTAATAGGGATTTGTCGCACCAGTATTCTGTCCGCAGTTTCATTACGCCAAAGGCATTCTTTAACCGTGTCCTTTCGCATGGGAAAGATGGCTCAATGAACAGTGCTGTCGTGAAATACTTATGCAAGGACATTGATGTCGAGAAAATACAGCCAATAAACTGGGCCGTAGGCGCTGCATTGTTCATGTCGAGGGAAATGTACAGCCTTTTGGCAGGTTTCGACAAAGATTATTTCCTTTATATGGAAGATGAAGACATTTGTTTGCGTTCGTGGCTGATGGGACGCCCCGTGGTTTATGTTCCGCAGTCGCGTATGATACACAACCACCTTCGGGCGAGTGCGAAGCTTGGGAAAAAGGCGTTCATGCATTTTAAGAGCCTGAGAACTTTCTTCAGGAAGCATGGCTATTCTATTCCTGATTACGCTGGAATGTGCAAGAACGTTTTTGTGTTATAGTTTTGCACGGAGTAGGTCTTGCAATTCAGGGCAGGTGACTTTTGATTTTTTTGTTGTCCTATATTTGGGATAGTTTAAAAGTTTTATATAATGCCAACACGGGCTTGAGGCGTCTGTCTTTTGCAACGTTTCTGGCGGATGCCGATAGTCCGTGTTGCTTTAAAATTCAATGAGCTATGAAAGGAATCGTATTGGCCGGTGGCAGCGGTACGCGCCTGTACCCGATCACCAAGGGGGTCAGCAAGCAGCTGATACCCATCTTCGACAAACCAATGGTGTATTACCCCATCTCGGTGCTGATGCTGGCCGGCATCAGGGAGATACTCGTCATCTCCACGCCCGCCGACCTGCCTGGTTTCAGGCGTCTGCTTGGCGACGGAAGCCAGTTCGGGGTGAGGTTTGAGTATGCCGAGCAGCCGTCGCCCGACGGACTGGCGCAGGCGTTCATCATCGGCGAGAGATTCATTGGCGATGATTGCGCCTGCCTTGTGCTGGGCGACAATATCTTTTACGGTGCGGGGCTTAACGACATGCTGGTGCAGGCGGTAAAGGATGCCGAGGAGAACGGCAAGGCGACGGTGTTCGGCTACCGCGTAAGCGACCCGGAGCGCTATGGCGTGGCGGAGTTCGACGGGAACGGCAATTGCCTGAGCATCGAGGAGAAGCCGGAACACCCGAAGAGCAACTACGCCGTGGTGGGCCTCTACTTCTACCCGAACAAGGTGGTGGAGGTGGCCAAGCACATCAAGCCGTCGGCGCGTGGCGAGCTGGAAATCACCACGGTGAACCAACGGTTCCTTGAGGACATGGAGCTGAAGGTGCAGACGATGGCCCGCGGCTTTGCCTGGCTCGACACCGGCACCCACGACTCGCTCTCTGAAGCCTCGACGTTCATCGAAGTGTTAGAGAAGCGGCAGGGCCTGAAGGTGGCTTGCCTTGAGGGCATAGCCTACCGCAAGGGTTGGATAACGGCGGACAGGCTGCGCGAGGAGGCAAGGCCGATGCTTAAGAACGACTACGGCAAATACTTGATGTCGATACTCGAAGAGGGCGAGGACACGTTGGAAAGGAATCTGGAGTACTGACAAATTAAAAAATTAAGAATTAAAAGTTAAGAAAATATGCTATATGCAGGTAAGGCCAGGGATGCGGATGCCTAAATTATGTAATGGCCGTCGGCATTTTCTGTGGCTGCGGGCCTGCGTTAAGGAGCAAGAACCATGGAAGTAATAAAGACAGGGATAGACGGCGTGGTGATAATCGAGCCGCGCATATTCAATGATGCGAGGGGCTATTTCTTCGAGAGCTTTTCGCAGAGGGAGTTTGACGAGAAGGTAGGCCGCGTGGAGTTTGTGCAGGACAACGAGAGCAAGTCTGCCTACGGCGTGATGCGCGGGCTGCACTTCCAGCGTCCGCCGTTCACGCAGGCAAAGTTGGTGAGGTGCGTCAGGGGCGCGGTGCTCGACGTGGCGGTAGACATACGCAAGGGGTCGCCCACGTATGGCAGGCACGTGGCCGTGGAGCTTACGGAGGACAACCACCGCCAGTTCTTCATCCCCAAGGGTTTCGCACATGGCTTTGCCGTGCTTAGCGACGTGGCCGTGTTCCAGTACAAGTGCGACGAGTTCTACCACCCCGAGGCCGACGGCGGCATCAGCATACTCGACGGAAGCCTCGGCATAGACTGGCGCATACCCACCGGACACGCCATCCTGAGCGAGAAGGACACGAAGCACCCGCTGCTGAAGGACTTCGACTCACCGTTCAACTACAACAAACAAACCGCAAGGCAATGAACATATTAGTGACAGGCGCAAACGGACAGCTCGGCAACGAAATGCGCATAGTTAGTAAACAGGCAACGGACAGCTACACGTTCACCGACGTGGTGGAGGCCGAAGGCGTGCAGACGACCATCCTCGACATAACCGATGCCGAAGCCGTAAGGCGCATTGTGAAGGAAAAGGACATACGCTGCATAGTGAACTGCGCGGCTTACACCAACGTGGACAAGGCAGAGACAGACGAGGCCCTTTGCCGGAAGCTCAATGCCGAGGCTCCGAAGATACTCGCCGAGGCTATGAAGGAAGCCGGAGGGCTGCTCGTGCAGATTTCTACGGACTACGTTTTCGGCGGCGACCCATACAACACACCATGCCGCGAAGACCAGAAAGGCACGCCCACAGGCGTTTACGGCAGGACAAAGCTCGAGGGCGAGCAGAACATCGTGGCCGCAGGCTGCGACTACGTGATCATCCGCACGGCGTGGCTTTACTCCGAGTTCGGCAGGAACTTCGTCAAGACGATGCTCGGCCTCACGGCCACAAAGCCGACGCTCAACGTGGTGTTCGACCAGGCCGGAACGCCGACCTACGCCTACGACCTTGCCGTAGCGATAAAGGCTGTGTTGGCCGACTATGAAAAGGAATGCCCAGTGTCTGGCTACAGCAAGGCCGGCGTCTACCACTTCAGCAACGAGGGCGTGTGCTCGTGGTACGACTTCACGAAAAGGATAGCGGAGCTTGCGGGAAACACGGGGTGCGACATACAGCCCTGCCACAGCGACGAGTTCCCCAGCCCGGTGAAGCGGCCTGCGTATTCAGTGCTCGACAAGACGAAGATAAAGGAGACGTTCGGCGTGAACGTGCCTTACTGGACAGACTCGCTCAAAGCCTGCATGGGCAACATGAATGCTATAAAATAAACTCATTTACCGAAAAAGAGAGAGAGACAATGGATTTCAAGCGTAACATAATGATAACGGGCGGGGCGGGCTTCATCGGCTCGCACGTGGTGCGCCTGTTCGTGAACAAGTACCCCGAGTACCGCATCGTCAACGTGGACAAGCTGACGTATGCGGGCAACCTTGCCAACCTCAAGGACATAGAGGGCAAGGAGAACTACGTGTTCGTCAAGGCCGACATTTGCGACTACGGGGCAATGCAACGCCTTATGGCGGAATACTGCATCGACGGCATAATCCACCTTGCCGCCGAGAGCCATGTTGACCGCTCGATAAAAGACCCGTTCACCTTTGCGCATACAAACGTGATCGGCACGCTGACGCTGCTCCAGGCTGCCAAGGAGTGTTGGGAAAGCAAGCCCGAAGGCTACGAAGGCAAGCGTTTCTACCACATCTCAACCGACGAGGTGTACGGCGCGCTGGAGCTTACCCACCCGGAAGGGATAGAATCGCCGTTTACCACTAAGGCAAGCTCCGAGCACCACCATGCCTACGGCAAGGAGTTCTTCACCGAAGAGACGAAGTACAACCCGCATTCGCCATATTCAGCGTCGAAGGCTTCGTCAGACCATTTCGTGCGTGCCTTCCACGACACTTACGGGATGCCCACCGTCGTGACCAACTGCTCCAACAACTACGGGCCGTACCAGTTCCCGGAGAAGCTCATCCCCCTCTTCATCAACAACATACGCCACCGCAAGCCGCTGCCCGTCTACGGCAAGGGCGAGAACGTGCGCGATTGGCTATACGTGGAAGACCACGCCCGCGCCATCGACCTCATCTTCCACAGCGGCAAGGTGGCCGACACCTACAACATCGGCGGCTTCAACGAGTGGAAGAACATCGACATCATAAAAGTTGTAATCAAGACTGTAGACCGCCTGCTCGGGCGCAAGGAGGGCGAGGACATGGGTCTCATCACATACGTGACCGACCGCAAGGGCCACGATATGCGCTATGCCATCGACTCGCGCAAGCTGCAGCGCGAGCTTGGCTGGGAGCCGAGCCTGCAGTTCGAGGAGGGCATAGAGAAGACTGTGCGCTGGTATCTGGACAATCAGGAATGGATGGACAATGTGACGAGCGGAGATTACAAAAAATATTACGACGAGATGTATAAGAACAGATAATACATAGAATTGAATTATAGATGAGATTGGTCAATTGAAATAAACGCTATTTAGAGGAGAGTCATAACGCTAAAACTCTCCTCTAATGAATATTCTTATCAAACACGCATTTTATAATGCGATATGCAAAAACGACTATGGCAAGAGATTCTGTGCATTAGCAAGAAACACCGTAATACTCGTAATGCTTCTTGCATTTGGAAGTGGAATCAATGCACAGACGATGTATGGGACAACAGGTTTGCTCCATGCCCCTACTGCTGACATGCAGCGTGACAAGACGTTCATGGTTGGCGGCAACGTACTGCACCTTACACCGTTGCATTATATTAACAGCAACGAAATAAAATACACGTTCAACTATTACTTGAACATCACTATTTTCCCGTGGTTGGAAGTTGGTTACACCTGCACCATCAACTATGCAGAGCACGGTTCGACCTATTTTCCAGAAAGTGTCTGGGGCAAATATTCCAATCAAGACCGCGCTTTCTATGGTCGTCTACGGTTGTGGAAAGAAGGATGGTGGAAGACATGGACGCCACAGATCGTATTTGGCGCGAACGACCCGGGTACGCATGAAAGCGCCGGTGGAGGCGGCATAGGCAGTCGGGATAGTAACGGAGGAAACTGTTGGTTTACCAAGTGGTATCTTGCAGCCACAAAGCACTTCACCTTTGAAAACATAGGCACATTAGGTGCACACCTGTCGTTCGTTTGGGACAGAGGACTGAGAGTAGAACGTAAGAACAGTCCTGCAGGCGGTGTAAATTTCCGATTGAAACTGCCAGACGAAGGATTTTGGCGCAAGGCGGTGAACGGGTTGAACCTGATGGCGGAATATGATTCACGCACTTTCAACGTAGGCGGCACGTATTCCATTTGGAAAGACCGAATCAACCTTGTAGCAGAGCTTAATGATGGCAAGTATTTTAGCGGTGGGGTTTATTTCAAGGTGTGCTTGAAATGACTTCTTTTGCTTATTCTATAAAAGTTGATTGCATATTCTTTTGGATAAATTGTGTATGATGATAATTCCGATATGTTTTTGCACAAAAATTCTCGAATTATTAAAATAATAGTCAGCAGACATTATGTATCAGAATAGCCCCAAAGTATTTATTTCCTATAGCTGGCATCCAGAGGAGAATAAACAACGTGTGGAAGAACTTGCACGTAGGTTAATGGATGACGGTGTGTACGTAGTCATTGATATTTGGGATTTGCATGCCGGACAGGATAAGAACGTATATATGGAGCAAATGGTTTCAGATTCAAGTGTGGATAAGGTCTTGCTAATCTGCAATAAGGATTATGCAAATAAAGCCAATGCGCGGCAAGGAGGTGTCGGCATAGAAAGTACCATTATCTCCGAAGAAATCTATTCAAAAGTAGACCAGACGAAATTCATTCCGATTGTATTTGAAAAAGATGAAAACGGCAATGCATACAAACCCGTTTTTGTCAAGTCGCGTATACATTATGATTTAAGCGATGAAAATGTTTATGAAAAAGATTACGGTGAATTACTAAGGGATTTGTATCAAAAGCCAAAGTCACAAAGACCTGCCCTTGGAAAAATGCCAGAATATCTAAATGAAGACAATCCTGCCAATCTCCCTACGGCCCACAAGGTAACAGCATTACGAAAGTCTATCATCAAAGATGATTCGAATGTGAAATTTTTGATTGATGACTATTTGGATGCATTTATCAAAGCATTGAATGATTATAAAGTGGATTATCATAATGTTAATAATGATAATTTCATATCATTAGTGGAAAGTAATATTGTGTCCATGCAACCCCTCAAACATGACTTTGTTGATTTTGTCAATTCGATTGCAAAGTCGAAAGAATGTACAGGAAGGCTATTTGTAGATTTCTTTGAGAATTGGCTGCAATTCTATGAAAATGAAGGAATATCCCTATTTGAGGATAACAGCACAGCAGGTGCAGCAAATGACCATTTCCGCTTTTTCAACTACGATGTGTTTTTGTCTTTTGCAGCAGTTATGCTGGGAAATGCCAGATATGACGTATTACATGAAGTCGTAACAAGCACATTGTATGTTGAAAAACGGGATTACCGAGTGGACAGTATTATGCCATGTCGGTTTATGGTCTTCCAAAAATATAATTACACGCTTGATCGGTATAAAAATGAAAGATACAATCTGCGTAGAGTCAGCGTTACTGCAGACTTGATAAGCCAATTTACCCAAAAGCTGAATATGCAATTTCTTGTGCAAACAGATATTCTATTATACTATTTGTCATTGATTTACCCATCTAATTCGATGTTGGAGGGGATATGGTATCCAACAATAGGTTGCTATAATCGCAAGGTTGAAATTCTTCCAAGGCTCATTTCAAAGAGATATTTTGATCAGGTCAAAGTGCTGTTTGGGGTGAATAATGTCACGCAATTCAAGGAACTGCTTGACGGAGTAAAAAGCGAGCAAATAAACAACGCCTATTATCATATCCCCTTCATAAAACAAGGATTGATGTATGATAAGGTTTGTACGATGGAATAGTTCCATGTCGCAAACAAGAAGAATCATTAGGCAGGACGAGCAAGACGGCGCAATATACTAGCATAGCCTTGCTATCTTGCCTTTGTGCATTTTGCCTATGGCAAAGGAAAAATGAAGAATGTTTACTAAATGTGATCTTAGTTGATAGAGCATGAAAAAACGAAGTCGCTTAAATCGAGACAGGCTCTGCGCAATCGTTTTATTCCTACTGATACCCGTGTGGATGGGGCTTGCACCTGAATGGTATTCTTGGCTTGCAACGGAAGATAATGGATTGTGGCTGAAATGGCTTTACAACCTTCTTGATGGGCGTTGTCTTGTAAACATACCGGTCTCTGTTACCATAATCTATCTGGCGTATTGTTGGATTAACAGAATATGGATTGATAATGATTGCCGTCCTTATAGGTTCTCATTGGTAGGCGGTCTTCTCTTCTGCCTTAATTGGAAGAGTGATGTGGCTTATGCCGATATTATTGGTGGATTTGACTACAGGATGCTTTTGTCCTGTATATTGGCAATGGCCTTAATAATCTTGATAATTAAAGCCTTCAAATCAAAAGCTGTCACCCATGATGGCGCATCTCAAAATGAAGAAGGTGAAAATGCGACAGTAGACAAGGACTTTCAAGGATTCTCACATGACAATCCTGCCAATCAAAGCGTTCCAGATAGTTTGAAAAAATATGCGTCGATAATTGCCCGAAGACTCTTGTCTACAAAAGCTAACAATCAATCTTATGCAATAGGAATTACAGGGGAATGGGGCGTCGGGAAAACTACATTCTTGAATTTGCTGAAAAAGGAAATTATTGAAAAGGCTGAAATAGTGGAGTTTAATCCCTGGATGTGCCGTAGCCCTGAACAGGTGACGAACGATTTCTTCGCTTCATTACGACACCAATTATCACCCAAATACAGTACATTATCCAAAACCCTTAAAGAATATGCTAAGTCTATAAACAATTTGACATTGACACCACCCAATGTGCTTGGTATTGAACTGTCACTGTCGATAAGGGAAGAAAGCCTCTATGAGAAGAAAATGGATTTGTCGGATAAGTTCTTACGCTTATCTCGACCTGTAGTCGTTTTCATCGATGATATTGACAGACTTGAAAGAGAAGAAGTTTTTGAGGTTTTGAGGCTGATTAGAAACACGGCCGACTTGAATAATACAATATACCTTGTGGCGTATGATAAAGAGTATGTGACAACTGTCTTGGAGGAAAAGAATATCAAGGATGCTGCATCCTATTTGGAGAAGATATTCCCAGTAGAAGTACACCTGCCTAAAGTGGAGGATAATTTAATATGGGAAACATTGTATGGAGACTTGAACTGTCAGGAAAGATTTAATGGGAGATTTACCAAATCCTTATTTGCACGATTTAATAATGATGAACGTGCTCTTATCCTGAGAGTATTGAATAATTATCGCCGTGCTAAACGATTCTCCCGCCTGTATATATTAAATGTAGATTATGTAATGGTACAATGCAGGGATGAGATTAAACTGCTGGATTTGTTCTGGTTGGAACTCTTACAAATATATGATAAAAAAATCTACGATATGCTTGCAAATGATCCATATAGTTTGCTATGCTATGAAAATGGTAGATTCAATATCAAAGACAATATATTGCAAAGTTTAAGAAAGGATGGAAATAATGTGTGCGAGGGTGAGAAATTCTGGAAAGATGAAACGCCACAAATATTGGAAAGGATGTTTGGCAAACTCCTTAAAACCAGAACAGGAAGTATATGTTACCCTGAAAACTATGATAAATATTTCACCTTGAGCGTATCGCCATACAGACTGTCATTCAAGGAACTAAAAGGTTTGCTTACAGATGGAAACAATCCTGAGGAAATTGTAAACCGATGGCTGGATAGTAGAAAATATATCAGCTCTATTGCTTACCAATTAAGCCATGTCCAAATCGAAGCTCTTTCGGATTGTTTATTGAAAAATTATCTGCATGGCATTCTGTTCTTTGCATTGAGAACAGCCTCACCTAAAAATCATCAATTTGAATCCGTAAAGAAAATGTTACATGCTGACAGGAATGGTGATGCCGAAAAAAAGAATATTGCACATGATATTGTTTTAGCGTGGTTTAATGGAAAACTTGAAGATAAAGAAAACTTGCTTAATTTAAGTGGACTACTGAACAGATTGTATTTGACAAAGACATACGACCAAGATTATAAAGAAATAACTCTCAGTCCTTTGGTGGTAACCAATACAGAGATAGAGGAACTTTTAGTTACAGTAATGCAAGTATACCTTGACAATCATCCTGAGTTGTCCGCTCTTGAATTGATTAAAGAGGGAACTACCTTGTTCCGTCTCTTCAAAAACTGCTGCTTGAATACAGATGACAATATAGTAACAGATGGATATTATGATCCTATCTACAAACAGGTCGCCTTCAAAACCGTATTAGATTATTTCGAAAAAAAAGACGAAAAGCCGACATTAAAAAAATACGATGAACTGTATGCTTCATTGTATTCGCAAGAGACACCTGTATTTACAAACCCAGAGGATGAAAGTGCTTATTGGGATTATATGGAGGAGTCAGTAGAATACAAAATGAGAGAAACGTTTGGAAATTCATATCGCGATGATTTGGAGGAGTTCAAGAACAAATGTTTCGTAACAGAATAGAAACAAGATTTTCTCGTTAATGCGCTTTGAAGATAAATGACATTCTCTGAGTGGGAACTTTTGAAATGCATTTGCATGAAATGACAACAACTCATTCTGACATACTCCGTCCATATCAACAGGACATCAAGATGCGCATATTTGATACTTGGCGAGTGCTTAAAAGCATCATGGTGCAGATGCCTACGGGAACCGGCAAGACCCACCTGCTTGCAGCTGTCATTTATGACTGGTTGAAGGGTGAGAGAGGAAAAAGTGTATGGATTGTCGCCCACCGTCGGGAACTGGTGGAGCAGATTGAGGAAACGGTGGCACGGTATGGCATGAAGCCAAAAAACGGAGTTGTCAAAGTGATGTCCATCCAGTGGCTATCAAGGCATTGGGAGGACGTGAAGGGTGATAATCCGAGCCTGATTGTAATAGACGAGGCGCACCATGCACTTGCAGAAAGTTATAAAGAACTGTGGCTGCGGTATCCGAATGCAAAGAAACTCGGCATGACCGCCACGCCCTGCCGGTTGAACCGCAAGGGATTCACGGACTTGTTTGACATGCTGATAATATCAGACAGCATCGCGGACTTCATCCGTCAAGGGTGGCTCTCCGCTTTTGACTACGTGTCCATACGCCCGAATAGTGAAGACCAGCGGTTGATAGACTGTTTAGAGAAACGGGGCGCAGACGGGGACTTTCAGGTGAAGGAAATGGATGCCGTGCTGAACAGACGGCCAAGCATCGAGCGACTGTATGAAAGCGTACGGCAATATGCCTACGGAAAGAAAGGCATCGTGTATGCTGTCAGTATCAGCCACGCACGGAACATCGCCGAATACTATAATAATAAAGGCGTGAATGCCGTCGCCATTGACAGTAAGACGCCTGCCAAGCTGCGCAAGCAAATGGTGGAGGACTTCAGACAGGGTAAGATTCAAGTGCTGGTGAACGTGGATGTGTTCAGCGAGGGCTTCGATTGCCCGGACGTGGAGTTCGTGCAAATGGCTCGGCCTACCCTTTCGCTTGCAAAATATCTGCAACAGGTAGGACGGGGACTGCGCAAGACGGACGGCAAGGAAACCTGCATGTTGATAGACAACGTGGGGCTGTATCGTCTGTTCGGGTTACCAACCGCTTATCTGGACTGGCAGGCCATGTTCGAGGGACGGTTGGCAGGAAAAGGCTATCCAACCGCAAACGCGAGAAATGTTTCCTGTATGGCTGCCGGGCAAGTGAAAGACGAGGCATTGAATGCGGACGGTTTGCCGGAGACGATTGTATCGCACAGACAGTTGATGGATTACCTGCAAAGCGGTTCTTCCCTGTTTGATAATAACACTTCGCAAGCAGAAGCCCTGAAAACATATAAAGACCGTCAAAGCGGGCTTTGGGGATTGAAAATGGGACAGACCATCACCACCAAAGCGCAATACCGCACCGTATTTGACGTGAAAGACTATCGGGCAGCCGTAAGATTCGAAGACAACCGGGTCGGCATCGTGGATGGGAACGGGAACATACGGATGAAGCTCAACCGGTATCGGTACATGAAATTCCTGCCGGATGACATTGGTGCCGTGACGGACAATGCCGGACATACATTCTACATCGACTTGAAAACATCCAAGCTGTATAACGGGAAACCGGAAGTGCTGAAATATGGGAGGATTGAGATGCTGAGGGTCGGAATGGTGTATTACAGCCGCACGAAACATGTCTATAAGAGCCCGTTGGGAATAAACAGCTTTGACTTGGTGCCACGGGGCTTCTATTTGCGGATTTATACTGGTCTGGCTGACAACTGTAAGTTCAGACACATAGACAGCGAGGATGCTTTCCTTCATCAGGATTGTGTGTGCATCCTGGCGGATGACGAAGACGAATACTATGGATTCTGCGGCGAACTGGCAGACGGCAGCATCGTGATTACGGATGGAAAGGGAAATTACTACCATGCCATGGATGGCAAGGAAAAGCAATACATCGCCTGTGAGCACCCAAAGACACAAGATGAGGATTTTGACGTGGCGGTGTCACGACTGAAATCGGAAGCTGAGGCGAGAGCCGCCAAGATGAGAGAGAACCTCCAACGGGAAAAAGAAAAGAAACAGCAGACGCGGCTTGCCCAAATACAAGATGTCGTTCCGTTCCAATCGGGATTGAGATGGGGACTGAGAGCAGGCAGCCGCGTCATCGTGCCGCCCATTTACCGCAGCATACAGAACCCCGTGGGCAACTATTGTGTCGTGGAAACCAATCCCCGTCAATGGGGCATCATCAGGCTGGACGGCAAGGTAGTAGTGGAGGCACGGTACACGAATGTGGAGATAAGCAATGGCGGGACAGCCCGGTTGACCGTCTTCCCTGGCATAACAAAGACGGTGAATTTAAAATAGTCCCGAAGTTTATCTGATGCTATTTTTACATCTCCACTTTATTTGTTATTATTGCATTAAATTCAACCATTAAAGAGAATAATATGATAACCAAAAAAACGAAACAGATATGCCTGACAACCTGAAAACGGGCATCGAAAGCCTCTCCAGGCTTTTCAAAGGATGACGTGCGTGTGCATTACAATTCCGACAAGCCTGCCACCGTGCAGGCGTTGGCATATACGCAAGGAACATACATCCACGCGGCTCCTGTCCAAGAACGGCATTTACCACATGAGGCATGGCACGTGGCTCAACACAAGAAAAGCCACCCCTAAAGGTGGCTGTCTTGCTGAACGTGTCCTTGTCGCTACCGAAAACGGAGAATAAGTCAGGACACGGAATATTACATTAATGTAATGATAGTGGGATGCCGAAGCTGCGGATGAATGAAAAGGTTTCCTCCAATCCCGTTGAGGGTTTCTCACCGGAAAATACGGGTCTTCCGCTGGATGAGCCCTTACCAGATATGAATCCGTACACCTTCTCCTGAATTTGCACGGAACATCCGCTTGTTTAATGTCGCTACCCCCATAGTCCGACACTGCAAAATTATAAAAAATCATGGATTATCCAATAGAAATAACAGGAAAAACGATAAAACAGGTCACTAAACTGAACTTATCCAACCTTGGACTGACTGAAATTCCCGAAAATGTTTTTCTTTATACGAATTTGACCAAACTGACACTAAGCGGCAATCAAATACGGAACATACCGAAAGACATCTTAAAATTAAGGAAGTTGAAAACCATCGACTTGTCTAAAAACGAGATCAAGACATTGCAAAGCGCCTTGTTCAAACTGCCGAATTTAAGGACACTCAATCTTTATTGTAATAACATTACCGCTTTACCGAAACAGTTTTATGACTCTTCTATAACGTGCCTGATAGTCGGTCACAACAGGCTAACGGCGGTGGATTTTAAGAAACTGCACAACATCGAATCGTTAGACTTGACATACAACCAATTAACCTCCATTCATATAGGAGCGGAAGCCAAGGAGTTGAAGGTGTTGAGAATTAAAGGAAATTCTTTGGAAAATTGTTCTATAGACCAAGCTGTGAGAAATCAGTTAAGCTACATAGACGTTGACATTAATAAATATGACAATAATAAACTATCCATCATGAAAGCAGCAGAAAGTATCGTTAAAAAAGGTACAGGAATTCATCACATATTTATAAGTTACTCACACGATGATGCCAAATGGCTGGAAAAATTGAAGAAACACCTGAAGGGGCTGAAAAACTATTATGATTTTGATGAATGGGACGACCAAAGGCTCAAGGCTAGCGATGAATGGGAAAAGGAAATATCAGAAGCGTTGGAACGTTCAACAATAGCCATCTGCCTTGTGTCCGCTTCATTCATGGCTTCCGACTATATTATGGGAAACGAACTGCCACCCTTGTTCAATAAGGCCAATCATAACGGCACAAAAATAATACCTTTGATGGTCAGTGCCTGTGGCGTATTTGAAGACTGTTGGCTGTCAAAATATCAAGCTGCAGGCAGCCCGCAAAAAACTCTTTCCGAATGTACGGACGCAGAAGTCGAACGTCGACTGGCAAATTTGATGAGAAACCTCAAAGAACTGATCAAGTAATCCTGCTATATTAAAGGACTAAATGCCATTCCCTATTCCTGTTATCAGGAACAAGGAGTGGCATTTTCTTTATCCGGCCATTCATGTATAAAGTGTTCATTGCTGAATACATTAAAATATAATATATTTTTTACTTTCTGGAACTTTTCATCAAAAGGATTACAGCATTGTACAACCAACGCTTAACACGAGGTCGGTAGCTCACGTTCAATCTGTTCCATCAACCGTTTATACGAGCACTTTCTCTCCCTTTCATCAATCAGTGACACTCATCGAGATAGGTACAAGTCATATTTGCCTTAATTTTGCGCGAGAAAATCAACAGAAATATCTTTAAGGAGAAAGGTAAAATACAAGCAGGATTTCTTGCATAAATGGAAAAGATTGTTTAACTTAGTAGTCTAATAATCAAAGGTATGGAGTACATTGTATTACTGGCTTTTGCCTATATTCTTTTGAAATTGTGCGGGAAAATGCTAAGGCATTTCCTATCGCCGGAGACAACCGCTTTCTGGTTGGTTGCCATCGGGTTGTGCCTGTTCGGGTTGGAATGGGCCGGATTATTGTTGATAGCGTGGCGGTACATTGTGATACCGATTGGAATATATTATGAGAGGCATCCGGGGCGCAGGTATAACAGGAAAAGCCATGGAAATTCAAATATCAACCGGGCGGTCATGTGGCTGATACCCGTATTCTGGCCGTTCCTGATAGCAAGGATGTTCTTGTCGGGAAAGACCTATAAGCCGGGGATGAATGAATATGACTACGAGCAGTTCTTAAAAGGAAATGGAAAGTAAGCTCAGCCGATTGTCAGACGTGCCAATGCTTCTTCACGGGTTTCCTTAATCAACTGAAGCAAGATGGCCGGGTCAATGTGCTTCTTGCCGTATTTGGCGGTGATGTGCAAGTGCGGACCGGTACTACGCCCCGTGTTGCCACTGATAGCCACTACTTCTCCTGGTAAGACCTGTGCGCCTTTCTTTACCAATGTCTTTGAAAGATGGCAATAGCTGACGGTGTAGTCACCGTGACGGAGGACAATGTAATTGCCAGAACGCTTATCAGAAGATACTTTTATGACCTCGCCAGGCATCATGGCATAGACCTCCTCGCTGTTTGCCCGCAAGTCCAACCCTTTGTGGTTGCTACGTTTGCCTGTAAAAGGATCTTTGCGCCTTCCAAAAGGTGAAGTGACTATGATTTTCTTCAAAGGGTAAGACACGCTCATATAACAGCCTATCCAATGGCTCCGCATTTCATCTGACTGTTTCCCTGCCATCGAAGTAAAGGAAACAAGTTTGTCTGCCTCTCCATCTCCGGGGAGGTTTTTTGTTTCTGTAGGCTCGACCACTCCATGCATTTTGTACAGTGGCTTGCTATATGCAATGGTATGGAACTGTGCTTGTAAGGACAAGCAACAGAATGATAAAGTGAGTAATAGCCATGACTTTTTCATGGCACAAAAGTAATATGTAGATGCGTATAAAGGGAAGAATGGCAATGAGAATGGTCATATTATAAGATATTATAGGGAATCAGACCTACGAATCAGACTTAGAGTGTCTATAAAGTCAAAGCTGACCGAGGAAGTGCAACCCGACTATGTGGTGTTGACGTTACCCATCGGCAAGACCCATCAAGAAAGACCCATCAAGAAAACCCATCAAGAAGGACTTGATGAGAGCGTTAATACTGGATTTCTGCAAAGAGCCCAAAAGCTTTTTGGAAATAATGAATTTGCTCAATTTGAAAGACAGGGTAAACTTCAAGCGAGTGTATATTTCTCCCTTGATTGCGGAAGGTTTGCTGTCAATGACAGAACCCGACACCCCAACCAGCAGAAACCAAATGTATGTGGCAGCCAAGGCTGAAAAGTCCTAATTGCACCTGTAAACATAACCACCTATACCCGAATGGGGCTTCCCAAGGCACGTTCATGCCGGGAAGCCCCATTCTTCGTTTTGAGTATGATTGATAGTATGATTTTTCTCTTCAGCTATAAATAAACCAAAATCTGAGCATTTTTCTGCCCAGCTTTTACTTTGCTTCATTCTGCCACCTTACATTTGTCCGAGTGTAACAACTATAATTTGGACGAATGAACAGATACAAATTCTCGGAAGAGGAAGTGCCCTACGGCATCCTCGAACAATTCGGACTGACAAGGGAGATGATAGGCGACCTGCCGATAGATGTACTGCAAGCCATCCATTCAGGTCGCCGTTCCCCCATTTTGCCCATCCGTATAGACGATTCGGACGGCAACACCATCCATGCGAGGACACGCTTCTCGTTGGTACGGCGCGAGGACGGCACCGCCGATGTGCTGTTTTATCCCGTGCTGGTAGAAAGCCGGCTAGAGCGTTTCAGCGAAGAACAGAAACAACGTCTCTTGGAGGGAAAGCCCGTCATCGCACCGATGCAGAGTGACAATGACACCCCTGTGCAGGCATTCCACCAGATAGATTCCGGCACGAAGCAGATCCTTTCCGTGCCCACACCCGTCATCGGGCGCAACCTGCAAATCATAGCCGACGAGTTCCACCTCTCCCATGCGGAAATCAACTGTCTACGGGTAGGTGAACCGCTGACCGTAGCAGAGGGCGATGAACTGATAACCATCGGCATCGACCTGAACGAGCCTACGGGTCTGTTGGTGTGCGCGGGTGACAGTGTGCAATGGAAGCAGGAAGCGAAACGCGAGTGGGACAAGTACAACTTCGGCTGTTTCGGCTGCTGGGTCGCAGACGGCGAGGGCGGTCTCGACTATGTGCACGAGGACGACTACACCGAGGAAATGTGGAACGAGTTGAAGCGGAGCAGCCAGCACAGGATGCAGAACGCCAATACTCCCAAACTATAAGGCGTCATGTCAAAAGAAGAATACTACCCGGAAGAAACCCTTGTGGAAAAGGTGCAGAGCGGTGAATATGGTTGGAAAGACTATGTATGGCACCATTCGAGGGAATGGAGGACGGAATACGAAAAGTACTGCCGCCTGCGCGACCTGCCAATGGACGACGACACCGCCTTGCGCTTTCTCGACATGAAGCAGGAGGAGATAGAAACGGCACTCGCCAGCGGCGATGCCTGATTATTGTATAACAGCATGAGAATAACCTGAGATGAGCATACGAAAGAATACCAACCCCCGCCCCTTGGAACTGCCGCCGGAGATGCGAGACCTGTTGGCCCGCAACGGCATGAGGGGGCATATCGCGGGAAGTAGCGAAGGCTTCGTCCTGCTTGTGCAGGGGCATGACTCCCCGTTACTTTCCTATCCCATTACCGAAAAGCAGTTGCAGGCACTGACCGACTGGGGCACGAACTACGCCAACCGAAGGTGCTACAACACCTTCGCCAGCATCGTGGCGGCGGATTTCGACTTGCCCAGAGATTTCGTACACGCACGGAACGCCAACGGCCGGGTGGCCATGGGGTTACACGGCTACCGCATCGGCGCGGGCGAATACGGACGATTAGGTTGGACGCATCCTATGCACCGCCACCCTTGGGGAGCCTGCTTCCTCGGCTGGACACCCCGGCAACAGGACGGCTTCCACCTGCGACGCATCGGCGGCAACCTTTACTATCCCGGCGCACCGATAGTGCCCAACCGGCCTGACGGACACATGAAACCCGGAGAGTTGCAGAGCGGCGGTTATGGCTTCTACTACAAGGGGCATCCCACCGCTACGGTGGCCGGGCAGGATGTGTTGGAGGAACTGGAAACGGTCATCACACCCTTACAACCCAGACCACGCCCCACCGAACCGGCCAAACCTTATCACACACACATTACCTCACCCGTCTATTTCACCAACGAGAAATGGCAGGAATGCCTGGCAAGCCACGGCATACTTATCGACCCCGAACGCAAGACGCTGACCATACAATCCGCCTCCATTCCCGCAGACCTGCAATATGACTTGAAAGAGGAGGAACTGGCTGCATTGACCCACAATTCCGCGCAGGAAATGCCGGTGGAAAAGCGGCTGGAAATCATCAATGGCATCATCAAAGAGGACTTTTCCGTTCCCATCACGATGGATATGCTGAACAGCGACAAAATGATTGCCATCGAACTGTATCCGGCTGTCATGGAAGACCTGAACCGTCAGCTTGCCCAAGCGGAGCAACTGGAGCAAGGAATGCAGGGATTGCAAGGCGGGCAAGGACAATATGCCAATGAAGGGTTATCCGTAGTGCCCGAAGAAAGGGAACTGCCCAAAGGTACGGTGGTGATGGACGGTAACGACCTTGCTTATATCCATCCCGACAAGGGCTGGTACAGGGAGGGGCGGCACGGACGGGAGGTGACGGTGGACGAGATACGGGTAGAGCCCACCGAGACTGAGGGTAAGTACCGCATGACCGCCGTCATAGACGGCGAAACCGTATGCCACGAAATCACCCAGAAGCAATATGACAAGTTCATGGCCATTGATGATTACCACCGCCTGAAACTGTTTTCCAAGATATTCGGGGAAGTGGACATGAAGTCGAGGGACAACGTGCCGTTGGGAACGAAAATCGGGGCAGCTTTGTTGGCGGGCGTGGCCGTCATGGGCGAACTGAGCCGTGGCCCACGCCCCGACATCTATTGGGAAAAGCACGGCCCTCCACCTCCACGCTGTTACTTCAAGCCCGGAGTGGACACACCCATGGACGTGGCGGCACGCAATTATGAAGCAGCCGTGAACACGGAACGGATGCAGCATGAACTGAGGCATGGAATGTGATTCAATGAAGAATGAAGAATTGAGAACCAATCATGGCAGAACTGACCTACGAGGATTACAAGAGAAGGCTGAGCATACAGGAACTGTTGGTGGACGCGGGTTATCGGCTGAACCGCCGTGACGGCCTGCGCTATCCGTCGTATGTCCGCATTGACAGCGACGGGCGCAGGGTGCGCGGCGACAAGTTCATCGTCACTGGCAACGGCTTCTGCTGCTTCCAACCACCCGAACGCAAGAATTACAATGTCATTTCCTTCATCAAGGAACATCCCCATTTCTTTGCCGAATACACTCCGGGGATGTCCGCCGACCGGTTGGTCAACCTCGTATGCCGCCGTCTGCTGAACGAGCCGCAAGAAATCCGTGAAACAAGGATATTCAACCCTGGCAAGGAGGGCAAACCGTTTGACATGGATGAATACGACCTGCAAGCCTTCCGCATGGACGATTGGGAGAGCCAAAAAAAGTTCTATCCCTATTTCAAGAACCGGGGCATTGACCTTGACACCCAACGCGCCTTTTGCAGTCATTTCTTCCTTGCCTCCAAGCACCGGACGGACAGCAAGGTATTTACCAACCTCGCTTTTCCATTGTCACTGCCCGCATGGCCGGGCAAACAGATTGTCGGCTTGGAAGAACGCAGCCGCCCCAATGCGGAGGGCAAGACCGCCTACAAGGGCATGGCGGCAGGGAGCAACGCCACCAAGGGAATGTGGATAGCCCAGCTGAACAGCCACCGCAGTGATGTCGGTTTCAACATCCCGTTGTCAGGCGTGAAAGACGTGTACTGGTTTGAGAGTGCCTTCGATGCGATGGCGTTCTACCAAATCGAAAAGAAGGAAACTGTGGCATACGCCGACTTGGGAAATGCCGTATTCGTTTCCACGGGAGGCACGCCGAGCATCAGGCAGTTTGCCGGGATGCTGGAACAGACCCCTGATGCCAACCACCACCTCTGCTTCGACCGCGACCAGGCGGGACAGCTCTATGCCGTGAACTTCGCCTTGCAGATGAACGGACGGGTATTCAACACACACATGACGAAGAAAGACACCTTGGTGGTGACTGACCTAACCGGGAAATACGGAAGGACGGAACTGGACGTTCGCACATTTGACTTTGAAGCTATTTGCAAGGAACTTGGCTTGGAGAAAGGACGCATTGACTACCGTCCACCCAGCGAGGGCTACAAGGACTGGAACGACCAACTTATGGGCAAACGGATGGATGAGGATAAGGAACAAGAAAATACGGAAGAACGACAAACCCGATTCAGACGATGACACAAACTACTTCACAACCGCCATTTACGCGACCCGACACCCTGCAACTGCGGCCACGGACGTTGCAGTTTTTTATCGACAACCTGCCGTTGCTGACGCTCGACCTGTGCGGTTACGCTTGTGCCGGGATGGACGGAATGCTGTTCAAGGGATTGTTGCTTTGGTTGTCAGTGGCCATGTCGTTGGTCTTGGCTTACCGTTTTATCTACCTCAAACGCATGATTTACCGCATTACGGACGAACAACTGATATACGAGCACGGGGTGATTACCCGGAGCAGCGATTATGTGGAACTATACCGGGTGGTGGATTTCGCCGAGCGGAGCAACCTGCTGCAACAGCTTTGCGGACTGAAAACCGTGAGCGTCCATTCGGGCGACCGCACCACGCCCCGGCTTGACATCATCGGCATGGACATGAACAATGACCTGGTGTCTGTCATCCGTGGACGGGTGGAATTGAACAAACGAAGAAAAGGAATCTATGAAATCACGAACCGTTAAGATACTGACTATTGTATTTGCCTTGTGCTTCAGTATCAGTGTACAAGCGCAATACGTGCAGACCAATCCTTTGGAATGGCTGGCCCTGGCGGAAGGCAACGAGGCCATCAACGGCCAGATACAAGACCAGATAGAGGGGCAGACCAAGACGGCGGTCTTGCAAAACACCATAGCCGCCGAGTTCAACCGTATCCACGAATGGGAGCGGAAGTACAGCGATTACCTGCAGACGGTGGAAGGTTATGCCTCCTCCTTGAAAGCAGCCACCACCCTGTATGAGGACGGGGTGCGCATTTTCATCACCCTCGGTAAGCTGCGCAAGGCCGTTACCAGTAATCCGCAGGGCATTGTCGCCACGATGAGTATGAACAACCTCTACATTGAAACGGCTACGGAATTGGTTTCAGTTTATACGCTGCTCAGGAATGCCGTGGCCACAGGAGGCCTGCAGAATATGCTGACCGGGGCGGAACGGAGCGAAACCCTCTGGGCTTTGTCCGACAGGTTGGACGCTTTCAGCAAGAAACTGCACTTGTTGCATCTGAGCATACGCTACTATACGATGACCGATGTATGGAACAATGTTACCGCCGGGATGATAGACAGGAGCAACGGGGAAGTTGCCCATGCCGCCTTGGACAGATGGCGAAGGGCGGCAAGGACTATCCAATGAAGAATGAAAAATGATGAATGAAGAATTAAGAATGGCAGAGATAATGAGACACATCGTGATAATGGGCTTGCTGCTTGTTTGCTCGTTGCAATTAAAGGCACAAATCGACCCGACCCTGGCCGGGATGGTGTACCTCTATACCGAAAAGGCGGAAGACCAGTTGAAAGCACAGGAGCGGGCGATGCTGATGCAGACCACCGGGCATATCTGGACACGGGAGGAAGTGGAAGGCACGACGGACATCCAACGGAAGTTCAACGACTACCTCGATTCTTTCCGCGACATCATCAGCTATGCGGCACAGATATACGGCTTCTACCACGAGGTAGGCAAACTGGCCGAAAATATGGGGAGCCTGAACGACCAATTGCGCAGCCATGCGGGAAACGCCATTGCTGTGGCACTCACCCCGAACCGCAACCGCATCTACCAAGAGCTGATATTGGGCAGCGTGGAAATCGTGAACGACATCCGGCAAGTATGCCTGAGTGACACCAAGATGACCGAGAAGCAGCGGATAGAATTGGTGTTCGGCATCCGGCCGAAGCTGAAAGCGATGAACCGGAAACTGCGCCATTTGACATTGGCGGTGAAATACACCTCGCTGGCCGATGTGTGGGCGACCATCGATGAAGGGGCAAGGCCGCAGAAAGCGGACAAGGCGGAAATAGCCCGTGCCGCCATGCGCAGATGGAGAAGAAACGGAGATTTATAAACGGATGGAAACAACTACAAAATAAGTATAGAATATGGCAGGATGGGCAAGAATACTGGGTTTTGGCAAAAAACTGGTCAACAACTCCGCCACCCGCTCATTAGGCGGTGCGGTAGTGCATCCCCAACGCACCCTAGCCGGATTAGGCCATGCCACCAAAACGGCTGTTGTCGGAGGCGGCATGGGCTACCTTGCGTGGGAGAATATCGTGAACGACAAGCCGGTGGTGCGCACCGTGGCCGACGTGCTGGTCGGCGAGGAAAATGTGGACAAAGGAGTGGAAATGGCCGGACAAGCCGCCGACCGTGTGGAACAGGCTGTTGACCAAGCCGGTGAAGCCCTGCAAGGCGTAAAGGAGGGCGTTTCCACCATGAACCGGACATGGGGAGGCATCGGAACATTCTTAGGCAACCTGACCGGTGGGAACGGCTTGGATATGTTCGGCAATTTCTTCTCCAACTTGGGGAAAGGAAACGTGTCGGGCTTGGGAATGCTCGGCTTGGTGGCTTCCGCCTTGTTGGTGTTCGGACGTTTCGGCTGGTTAGGCAAGATCGGCGGCCTCCTGCTAGGCATGATGCTGATTGGCAACAACTCCAAGGTGGAACGGATGCAACCAGCAACACAAAACCCGGAAGAAGCGCAGGAACGGCAGGGAGGAAGGAGAAGATAAATTAAGAATTAGAAATGGAGAATTGAATTGGCAATGACAGGAAATATGAGTTATACGCAAGAGATGAACCTCGCATCGCGAAGCGGCTATTGCATGCCGTTCGAGGAACGCGACGGGGAAGTGAGGCTGGCCTTGGGTTACGGAGAACAGACCCATCCCAAGACCGGCGGGAAATTCTTCCATCACGGTGTGGATTTCGCCACGAACCGCTACCTGTTGGCAGCTGTGGCAGACGGCATCGTGAGCGGTATCGGGAGCAACTCCACGCACGGGTTGTCCTTGACGACACGCTACGGCAAGTACGAAGTGACATACGCCCACTTGGCAAGGGCGATGGCCCCATTCGGAGCCAAGGTGAAAGCCGGCAACATTCTGGCCATCAGCGGAAACCTGCTCCATATGGAAGTGCGGTATGACGGGGAAGAAATCAACCCCATCGACTTCCTCGCCATGCTATACGGCAATTTGAGGATGATGCGGCAGCAAGGACATACCGGGATGCCCGATTTTGAGACCATCGAAATGGACATCCCCACAGACTATGACGATGACCAGGATGAGGTGGAGGAACTGATGCTGCGCTTCTACCCGGACTACCTGTCGGAAATAGGACGCGAGTTGTACCGTGTGCCGGAGCATACCGCCCAATCGCTGCGTAACATCTTCTCACTCTCGGCCGTCCGTAACTATTTCTACGAGGTGATACCCTCATTGGCCAACCCGCTCGGCATCGGCAATCGCTCCATGCCCATCGCCGCCAAGGTGCAGAACCTGTTGATAAGCGACTTTCTGGACTATTTGGCGTTCCGTCACGGGGTGTTCCTCTCCACCTTGGGTGAAAACGGTAAAAAAAAAGACTTGACGAAGCGGTAGCCGCCATCGGCGTCACCGACCCGCTGGCGGATTTAGAGATTGACGTGCGCAGTTTCGACATACCCAGATTAGTGACCGTCTATCCCGACCGCGCCGGACTGAGGTGGTGGACGAAGGCCTGGTTCAACAACAAAGAGGACGGGGAAGCCTCGGTGGAAATCAACCGGCAGACGGCGGTGGGCTTCATTCGCGATGAGATAGCCAAGGACGCGATGCTGGAGAAATACTACCCTAAGCAGATGGAGGCCTGCCGCCACGCAATAGAACAGACAAGAGAACAACTGATGAAACAACTGAACATCACATGAGCAATGGAATACGACATGACGGACGGTTCGCCGAGGTGGAATACTGCCTGCAAAGCTACTTCGACACTTATATGGTGGCTGTCATGCAGGACGTAAAGGACTACATCGGAAAGAAAAAGGCGGAGGAGACAAGCGAATACGCCATGAGTCCGGCAGGACTGCTGGGCAGTCTTGCAAACGGAACCACGGGAATGCCCGACAACACGCTCCGACACCTGCGGCTCACGGGAGAATGGAACAGCAAGACCGCCGAGGATTATGTGGAGATGTGCAGGGAAAGGATTGCCGGAAACGAGGACATCGCCTCCGACCTTACCCTGCTTGCCGGGGAATGGCGCAATGCGGTCGTGACCGAGATAGGCAGGGAACGGTATGACAGCCTCTCTGCCCGATTTGGGGGCGACCTGGCTTTCGCCTATGTGGACTACCGCATGGAACAGCTGATGATAGACCACATGGTGGCCGAGCGGATGCCCAAGTCGTCGGTGGAATACGTGCTGCGCAAGGGTATGGAGGGCAGCCTGTTCGGTTTCGCCGACTCCCTGATGAAATCTCCCCTGCAACAGGAAATCGACGCAAGAAGCGAAGCCGCCTACAAGCCGTCCAAAGGAGAAAGGGCAGCCGGACGTGGCGTTTCCCTCGTGGCGGATGCCGCAGCCACGGGCGGCTTCTCCTCATGGACAGCACTGGCGGGGACTTTGGGGCTGGAAGCTGTTTCCTACGGTGTGGAACGGTATATCGACGGCGATGAAGAAGGAGGCGTAAAAGTGCCGACCGTAGAAGAGTGCATCAGTCGTGGCGTGTTCGGTGCGGAAGGCAACGTGTTCACGGGCTTCCGCCAAAAAGGGAAGCAAATCGTTTCCTACGAGAATGACTATGTGCTTTCCGTCAACAGCCGGCTGGTAAAGCCCATGGGCATCCTCACGGAAAAACCGTTATGGGCGGATTATTCGGAACAATACAAACTACCCCATATGGATCTGAAATCATTTATCCCGGAAAACAAGCGCGATGACGAACGCTACAAGGACGTGCCAATGATTGTCGCGCCTGGGCATGAGGAGGAATACCTCCGGACCTTGGTCGAACAGGAAGAAGCGCAGAAGAAGAAAACGGAAGCCGTGCAATCAGAAAGCGAAGGACAACACACTGGACAACCACCGCAACAGGAACAAACACCGGAAAGCGGCCAGAACGAAAACCAGCAACAGACCAATGAGAGCGGTTGGGATTCCTTTCTGAGGACATTCGGGTTGGACGGGCTGGACGGCGTGGGCAAGAACCTGGGCTATGTGGTTTCCATGCTCCCCGATGTGCTGATAGGCTTGTTCACCGGTCATACGAAATCTTTCGGGGTAAAGGACAGTCTGTTGCCCGTCGCTTCCATATTGCTGGGCATGTTCGTCCGTAATCCCTTGCTGAAAATGGTATTGATAGGCATGGGCGGCTTGAACCTGCTCAACAAGGCCGGGCAAGAAGCTCTTGACAAGCAAGAAGAAACACCTGCCAGACAGCTATACAAGCCTTATCCCGATGAACAACTGAACGCAAGGCTCGCCAATCCCGTGCTTCAAGGCGACCACCTCTTTATGGAAATCGACGGTGTGCCGTGCAGCGTCCTGTTGCCACACAATGCCGCCGAAGCCTGCCGGGAGGGGGCATTGCCGATCAATACCCTTGCCAATGCCGTGTTGGCCAAGCATGAGCAAACCAAGCGGATAGCCCAAGGGAACTTTCGTGCCTCGGAGCAGGCATTGGAGGAAGGCAGGGAAAGGACATTTGGTATCAAGTAACAACATAATCTGAAAAAAATGAGCAAGAATAAAAGTCCTCAAGAGAAAGCCGCAGTGGAAAGAGAAAAGGAACTGCTGTCAGGCGCATTAAACGGAGCGGCAAGCAGCGGCGGCTACTGGCTGAACGCTTCGGGCAGGACGGCTCCCATGTTTTACCCGAAAGGTCCTGAAGTTAGTCCGTTCAACGCTCTCATACTCGCTATGCACACCGACCGTGGAGGTTACAAGACCGCCCGTTATTTCTCGTTCAACGAGGCCAAGAAATACGGACAAGCGGTGCTGCAAGGTGAAAAAGGTGTGCCCTTCCATTGGTACAAATGGGAGAAGTATGTTAACCGCAACGACCCGAACGACACGATGTCGAGGGAGGATTACCTCCGGATGGACAAGGAAGAGCGGAAACAATACAAAGGAGTGCGCAACCGGGAGATACGCATCCTGTTCAACGTGGACCAGACCACGCTGCCCCATTCCAATCCCGAAACCTACCGTGCCCTGCTGGAGAGCTATGGCGGCATCAACGACCGGGGCAACCTCAAGGCGGAAGAGCGGCAGTTGCGGAACGCCGTCAACCATTTCGTGGCGCATGTCAAGGAAAACCTCGTGCCTATCCGCAAGGACGGCACAGGCATACCCCGTTACGACACCGCCAAGGATGCCGTCTATATGCCAGACCAAAAGCATTTTGCCTCTTACCCCGACTATGTGCAGGAATTGGTGCGCCAAGTGGCAAGTGCCACCGGGCATCAGCAACGTCTTGCCCGTGAAGGCATGGTGATGCAAGGCGGCAAGGCACCTTCGGAAGATGCCGTGGAATATGAACGACTGGTGGCTGAACTCGCCGCTGGCGTGAAGATGACGGAGTTCGGTCTGCCGGCCAAGATGTCAGCGGAGAACCTGCCTTTGGTGGAATACTGGACGAAGGAACTGCACGAGAACCCCATATTGCTGGAAGCCATCGAAACGGACGTGAACAATGCCGTGCAGGTGATGCGCAAGGCGGAGCGTGGCGAGAAGATAGAATACGCGGCCTTGCGGGATCACAAACGCACCACCGAACTGCGCGAGAAACAGAAGCCGCAAGTAGATTCAAGGGAGAGCGCCATCCTGCTCGACATCATCCGTAAGGGAGGCATGGGCGTGGACAGCCGCAATTTCGCCTCTCCCGCCGAGAAACAGGGCTTCATGGAAAAGTTTAGTCTGGGCTTTTATGACAAAAAGGTGGAAGAAGCATTGTCGAGGGTACGTGACGAAGACCCCGAAGTGGTGGAGATCGCCTTTACCGAAGCCGCCAATTACGGCACCCAGATGGTGGAGTCCTGCAAGGAGTACATTCCTGCCGAGTGGAATACCAAGGGCAGCTATGCGGTGTCTGACAGCTTGAAAGGGATACCTGACCGCTCCACCAAGGAGATGGTCATCGTGCGCGACAAGCTGACGGGTCTCGTGGATGTCGTGCTGCCTGGCGGGGCGTTGGAAGGTGGCCATGTGGTCTTGCCCGACGGTGACAAACGCCCGTACAGCCTGACACCGGACGAGGTGATGAGTGCCCAAGAACGGTCGGAACGCGGGGCAAAGGCGGTGACGAACAACCTGCCCGGCTTCTCCAAGCCACGCATCGAGAGTGCCTTGCGGGCGCAAGGCGCTGCATTCGTCCGTTTCTTTAACAAGGACGGCTTACTGGGTTTCCGTCCCGATGACAGCTACTTTGAGGGCAAGGAGGTAACTACGGCCAAATTAGAGGGCAAGGAACTGTGGACACTTTCGCACATCGACGTGTCCGAGGCGGTGAAAAACGCGACCACCGTGCAGTTCGACCGCATACAGATGCTGCGTGACGATGACGGGCGGTGGGCGTTGTACCTTAAACCACAGGGAGAGGCGTCATTCAGCGTCTATCCCGACAAGGAGGATGTCAACCGTTTCTTCACCACCATCAAGCAAGGGCAACAGGAAGCGTCCGCCGAAGTCCGCCGCAGCTTGGCCAATAAATACTACGCCTTGGCGCAGAATATGCCGGAACTGAAAACGGACTTGTTCGCTGGTCACACCGAGAATGCCGACCTGTCAAGGATTAAAAGAGTGAATATTTTCCGCACTAAGGACGAGCGCATCCTCTGCGCCCCGGTCATTGATGGCGTGGAGAAGGTACAGCCGAGGCTGGTGACGCCCCAACAGTGGCAACGGATGTGGGCGGCGGAGGATATGGCCGAATACAAAACTAATCTGGCAGGCATGCTCTTTGCCGATGTGTTGCAACAGGCAAACGCGCAAATCCAGTCACAGGAATCCAAACAAGGAGAACAAACCAACATGGCATCTGAGGCCACCGCCAAAGGACACTCTTTCACCCCGTCCATGCAGGAACAGTTCGGCCAACTTAAATCCAAACACCCCGATGCTTTGCTGCTGTTCCGGACTGGCGACAACTATATGGCCTACAAGGAGGATGCACAGACCGCCTCACGGATATTGGAACTTGATGTGGAACAGGGAGATAAGGCGGATACCGTTTCATTCCCCTTCGTGGATTTGGACACCCATCTTCCCAAACTTATCCGTGCAGGGCAACGGGTAGCAATTTGTGACCAATTGGAAGAATCCAAGCAAACGGTAAGCCATGAGAATGAGGCACGTGTGGGGCGTGGGAGATAACAGGGATTATTGACAATCAAAAGATTCAAATATGGGTAAAAGCAAGAACGAAATATATGCGGAGCAATACGCCAAATGTGCGATGGAGCAGATGCGCCGCTACGGAATACCGGCCTCCGTGACACTGGCGCAGGGCATATTGGAAAGCAGTAACGGCGAAAGCACTTTGGCAAAGAAAGAGAACAACCATTTCGGCATCAAGGCCACGCAAGGCTGGTTGGACGGTGGCGGCAGGTATGGCTTGTATACAGATGACAAACCCAATGAGAAGTTTTGCAGCTATGACAGCGTGGCCGATTCCTACGAACACCATTCCCGTTTCCTGGCAGAGAACAAACGGTATGCCGGATGTTTCAAGTTGCAAGCCGATGACTACAAGGGCTGGGCGAAAGGGTTGGAACAGGCGGGATATGCCACGGGAGGCAACTACGCTGCCTCGCTCATTGGCATCATCGAGCGGAACGGGCTTGACAAGTACGACCGCATGGTAATGGAAGAGATGCAAGCACAAGGCCGGACACCTGGCGAGGACAGGGAAAGCCACCTTACCGAAGAGGGCAAAGGTTATGCCTTTCCATTGGAACGTTTGGAGTTTCTGTTGGTGACTGCGCCGTTCGGCGGACAACACAGCATCACCCTGCAAACAGACCATGAAGCCGTTTTAGCCACGGAAGACAATGGCAAGGTGGTGGCGGTGGACACCGGTAAATCACTGACGGTAGAGTATGCGCGGACAGACGGCACCACCTATCAGGTCAGCTACCAAGACTTGGCAAACACGAATGCAAAAGTGGGCGATACGGTAAACGCCGGACAGCAGGTAGGCGTGTCTGGGGAAAACCTTCAATTCGGTGTGGTGCAAATCTCCACGGACGGCAGCAGGCGTAACATCGATCCTGCAGCATACTTGGCCGATGTCGCCCAAAAGGGGAACATCAACCTGCAACTGATGTATGAAGGCAAGGACTTGATGGAAAAATACAAGGCTGCTGATGGTGCGGCCAACAACACAACCCTGTCACCGGAAGAATGGATGAAAAAGTTGCTTTCCTCGGAGGACAGCGGTGCACGTCTTGGCTACGGCACTGATCCCGTAGTGGAGATGGCCATTACGATGTTCACTTCGCTTATGGCTCTCGCCATGCAGATTGACAACAAGGAGGAACAGATGAGGATGGCTACCGAAGCGGCCTTGAGCAAACGCATCGACCTCTCGGCATTGCTGCCCGCCTGCAAGGAGTGCGTGTTGGAGGTGCAGGACAACGGCCGCCCCATCCTGCATATCGACAGTGGCGACGGCAGTTTCTCGCACGAACTGACCGCATCGGAGATGAACCGCCTTTCCCTTGTCCTTTCCGATACGGGTACCACGGCAGAACAGAAACGCAGCCAAGTGGCGGCAATTGTGGGCGGCATCGCCCTTTCCGGGCAAGTGGCTCGGAACTATGAGCAGGGAATGGAACAACATAACGGACAAGGCGAGAACCTGCAAATGAGATAATAGACAAAATATCGAATACACCACCAATAAAGGATAACCATATGATCAAATGCAATGTGACAATCAACGGCACGGTCAGCCGGGCGGCGACGGTGCGGACCAACAGCGAGGGACAATCGTTTATCTGCTTTACCGTCAAGGCAACCATTCCCGCCAAGTCGGGTGCGGGCAAGCAAGTGGAAATCTCCGTATCAATGGACGGAGGAGAAACAGATGCCACCTCGTATGCCGTGGGTGCAAGGGTGGAAATGCAGGGTACGCTTACTTTCCGTAAGCGTAGCGACAACCTATACTTGAATTTCCATGCCGAAGCAGTGGATTTTGCCCCTGTATCCGACAAGGACAGCATAACGGGCGACATTGAATTTCGCGGCACCATCGGCAAGCAGGTGGAGGAAAAGACCGACAAGAAAGGCGGCAAGTATCTTGTATTCTCGGCTTTCAGCACCGAGAAAGACGGAGAAGCCTTCGCTTTCACTTGGGTGCGTTTCATCCGTTTCTCGGCAGAGCGGGAGACTTTCCTTGCACCTAAGACGGGTATAACAGCCAAGGGCAAGCTAGAATTGTCAGCCTACCTTGACAAGCTCAACATCGCTTGCCGGGTGGAAGAGTTGGCTGAATGGGTAAAAAAGGATAATAACTATCAAACCCAGGAATAAGCATGGCAAAGAGGAATGATTACCACAGGGATGGTCCGTCAGCCGAAGACCGGGCGTTGGAACGTTTCACGGAACTGATGAT
>ULUB01011171.1_pt1 | contig 52834 bp, 48 predicted proteins | sample 1958111 | NCBI WGS metagenome assembly ULUB01 (sample SAMEA4835749, study PRJEB28245) | human gut metagenome | biome: gut microbiome; material: fecal sample | place: Denmark | collected 2008
TCATTGCAGCAGTTAATACCATTGTCAACATTTTTTGTACGTATCTCTTTTTCATATATTTCCTCCCTATAAAATGAATTATCCCTTTTTTGTAACCCATGATAATTATAGTCTATTATGACAGGAATGGAAACAAAAAGAACGTGATTCACTCATTTTTTATGAAAATTAACTTAAAATAGCAAAAAATTTTGTATATATTTCAATCGTTTGACAGTTGAATAAGGGAAAATCCTCGCAGTTTTATGCTTGACAGCATTTTACTCCGCGGATTCTTCCATCAGATTACTTTCATCACCCAGATCTACTTTTTTCAGTTCTCTCCTAAAGAAGATATCATACATGACCGGTACGATAAAAAGTGTCATCAGTGTTGCATAGGCAAGTCCGCCGATGGAAACAATGACCATACCACGGCTCATGACCGCGGAAGCATCTTTAGAAAGTGCCATTGTCATCATGGCAAGGATCGTCGTCAGCGCCGTCATCAGGATCGGGCGCATACGTGTCTTTCCTGTTTCTACAAGTGCTTCTCGTTTTTCCACACCTTCCAGTCTTAACTGGTTTACATAATCCACAAATACAATACCGTTGTTTACAACGACACCTGCCAGGATCAAAAAGCCCATCATGGCGATCATGGAAAGCTCCTCTCCTGTCAGCATCAGTCCAAGGAAACCGCCTGTAAATGCCAGCGGGATCGTAAAGAGCACGATAAACGGTGATAACAGGCTCTGGAACTGTGCTACCATGATCAGATAGATAAAGACGATCGCCAGTGTGATCATCAAAAGCATATCATGCATCATGCTCATGACCTGTGTGCTCTCGCCTGCGATCTCGATCCGGTAACCCTCCGGCGTGTCATAATCGCCCAGCTTATCTTCTACCGTTCTGGATAACAGCGTTGTATTATAGCCTTCCATCGTATCTGCGGTAACGGAAATATAACGCTCCTGATTTTCGCGGTTGATGCTGGATACACTTGCACCCTCGGAAACCTTTGAAAATTCAGACAGCTTATGTTCTTCCTTCACAGACTTGCCATCCTCATCCTGCGTCGTTGTCTCAAAGGTATATGCCATCAGGTTATCTTCCGTCAGTTTTTCCGTATCATCCACGATCGTCACCTGATAGGTTTCATCAGCCGTAGTCAGTGTTGTTGCATCCTTACTGTCAGTCAGTTTTCCGGACAGTTCACTGTAGATCTGTGCCACTGTCAGCCCGAGGCGCATTGCCTTATCCTTATCAACGGTAATGACAAGCTGTCTGTCACCGTCGCTCTGTCCGTTTTCGATGTTTTCAAAGCCTTCTATTCCGGAAAGCAGGTCCTTCATATCCTCGCTGACCGAAAGCAGCGTATCCAGATCGTCTCCGTAAATGTTCAGTGTCAGCCCGTCTCCCGTCAGTGCGGACATATCCATATTAGAGGTTGCAACACTGTATTCGACCTGTGGATAGTCTTCCATCATCTTTTCCAGCTTCTTTGCCACCTTAGTATTATTCTTCCCGGTCTCGTCATCAAGCAGCAGGAAGAAGGTAAAATCCTTATTACTGCCGGAGCTCAGCATCATATCACCGCTTCCGCCGCCGGACATAATGCCGACTGTTTCAATGCCCTGTACGGCCTGCAGCTTCTCCATCAGTTCGTCTGCTGCCGCATAGCCTTCCGTTACTTTCATTTCGTCAGGCATATTGACGGTCATGCTCATCTGGCTGCCACCCATTTCAGGCATCATGATCATACCGGTTGACAGCACGCGCACGACACAAAGCACCAGCAAGGCGATCGCAAGTGCAAGCGGTACGAGCTTTACCTTCAGGCAGAACCGGAGCACTTTATCATACACCTTTAATACCTTGTCAAACAGCCTGTGTGACTTTTCTTTCGTATTTTTCAAAAGTACCACGCTCATGCTCGGTACGACAGTCAGTGCCACGATCAGGCTGGCGATCAGACTGTAGGCAATGGTCAGTGCCATATCCGTAAACAGCTCTCTGGTCAGACCTGTGGTAAAGACGATCGGCAGGAAAACACAGATGGTCGTCAGCGTAGATGCTGCGATCGCGCCTGCCACCTGATTGGCTCCCATAACCGCTGCCCGCGCCGCGCTGATGCCTTTATTGCGCAGTCTGTATATATTCTCGATCACGACGATCGAGTTATCTACCAGCATACCGACACCGAGTGCCAGACCGGATAAGGAGATCATATTCAATGTGATATTCGTAAAATACATCAGCACGACCGCAAAGAGTACACTCATTGGAATACTGAATGCCACGACAACTGTCGGCTTGTAATCTTTTAAGAAGATCGCCAGTACAAGGATCGCAAGCAGTGCACCCCAGATCAGGTTGGACAGTACAGAATCGATGATCAGCTTGATATAATCCCCCTGATCCATCAGTGGCGTGATATGCAGTCCGTCATACTTCTCTTCCAGTTCCTTGATGGCTTTATTACATGCCTTTGACACATCGGAAGTACCTGCGGTGCTCGACTTGGAAATACTTAAGATCACACCGTCATTTCCGTTGATCTTTGCATAGTTATCGTCTGCATTGTCAATGACTGTCACATCTGCCACATCACTGATCCTGACATCTCCCACTTTGTCTACCTTGCAAAGTACCATGTCTTCCACTTCATCGATTGCAGAGAATTCATCTCCGACCTTGACAAGCACCTGTGACTCATCTTCATTTTTGATATACCCTGCAGGCATATTGAAATTCTGGGCCGATAAAAGCTGTGACAGGGTATCCATCGTCAGAAGGGCATCCAGATTGGCGCTTTCCATTGCCTGCTCCCTGCTGTCATCAAGCTGTTCCTGTGCATCCTCCATCTGCTTTTCGCCGTCTTCAATGGAAGTCATGCCACTTGCCATCTGCGCCGTATATGCGCCAAAGGAAGCTGCTGCCGTGATCTTGCCTGCTTCTACATCTACATAGGCATCTTCTGCCTGCCGGATCGATGCATCCACCTTATCCTTAACCGCCTCCGCAGCCTTGATCTCGATCGCCAGATTAGCAAGCTCTGTATCGATCTGCGGGATCCTGACTTCTACAATGTCATACAGCTTCTGCAGATTTGCTTTGGTCATCTGCTTTGCCGCATCACTGTTTCCCTGACTTTCCAGCAGCTTTTTAAATGCTTTCAGCTTATCCGGATTGTCCAGCGCGTCCTTTACGTTCTCCGGAATCTGCGCTGCCTGCTCCGCGATCTGCTGCTCTGCCATTTCTTTTGCCGTATCCTGCGCTGTCTGTTCGATCGCCGCAGCAGCATCTCCCAGCATTGCCAGATAGGTATCTACATTTGTTGCATCGATCGTATCCGTGATACCTGCCTGCGCCACCGCCTGTTGTACAGCCGCAATCTTTACCTGTGTGTAGATCTGCGTATAAACAGCCTGATAGGTCTCATCCGATGTCAGTGTTTCCTTTGCAGTCTGAAAGCCCGCATTGATCTGGTCGTAGCTTTCGACGACCTTATTTTCCACATATGCTTTCCGCTCTGTTTTCAGCGCTGTTTCATCTGCCTGAAGCCCGACAAGCTGCGCAGCATATGCCGCTTTGGTCGCCATTGCCTCATCCAGCATCTTACTGTATTCTGCCAGCTCTTTTGTCTTATCCGTCTGCTCTGTCTGCAGCTTTTCCTGATTGCTTTTCAGCTCTGCCTTTGCATCCTTCAGCTTTTTCTTTGCATCGTCAAGCTCTGCCTGTGCGTCATCCAGCTTGTCCACCGCGATCCCCAGGATCTGGTTGTTGACCTTCTCGATCTTCTTCTCATTTAAACGGATCTCTACAGTCTTTTCCACAAGTCCCGTTTCCGTTACGCTGGCAACACCGCTCTGCCTCTCCAGATAAGGCGTTACCGTTTCTTCCGTGAACTTTGTCAGCTCATAAATATCCATTCCGCTGTAATCGACCGCTGCATACATGGTCGCCATCATATCCGGCGAGATTTCCAGAAGAGACGGTGTGCCTGCCATATCCGGGAGCTCGATCTGGTCGATCTGACTCGAAAGCTTTACCATGGCACTGTCCATATTGGTCTCTTCCGCAAATTCCAGGGTGATCATACTGTAATTTTCATTGGAAACACTCGTAACATTCTCCACTCCATTGACAGTTCCAAGTGCAGACTCGAGCACCTGTGTCACATCACTTTCCACTTTTTCGGGTGATGCGCCCGGATAGGTTGTGATCACAAGTATGTACGGGAGGGAAATACTCGGCAACAGATCCGTCGTCATCTTGGTAAAGCTGACGATACCGAGTACAAGCAGCATAACAACTGCAACCAGTACGGTGAATGGTTTTTTGACACTGTATTTTGACATGTTTGGTTCTCCTGTTTTTAGATTATATTTCAATACTCGAAAATCCTGCCGCTTACGCGCCAGATATGCTGCTTTGCCGCATGTCTGATTTTACATAAAGATAACTATTCAGAACCACATTTGCAAAATCGCATCTTTCGATGCTTCCTTTTGCTCATGTGGTTACTTCGCCCTATAAATAGTTCCCATAAAATAAGAAATGGGCAAGACCCATTTCTTATTGATTTTCTTTCTTATTTACTTTTTAGATATCACCGGCTGTTTTGATAAACAATTCCTCTTCAACCGATTTTTTCTTTCCGCTTTCCTTCGGTGCGTATTTTCCTTTCGGCTTGGAAATGATCTCATGCTTTCCTTCCGCTGCCTTGCCATCCTCGATCTGCTTGGCTACTTCATCATAGAACTCAAGTGCCACGATCTCATCATAGCCCATGTAGAAATCTGCATTTCTGGAATCGCCCTTGCTGATCTGTCCGCTGTAATCGTAAGTCACATCCGTATGCTTACGGATCCCGACATACGTATCCTCGATCTTAATAAACTTAACCGAAGTACGTGTGGTACGATTACCTTCGATCTCCAGTTCCTGACTGAGCTTGATGCCACTGCTTAAAATGACACTGATCAGTTTCGAATCGATATTATCTACTACAATCTGATTAAATACTTCTTTTTTCATACCTATACCCTCTCACACGTTGATTGATAACCCCAAGAATTACTTTATTTTATCATGGCAATCCCGCTTCGTAAACCACTTTTTTGCGTGTTTTTATCTCTTCCCCAAAAATTTTTTCAACTTTTTGAAAAAAATGCTTGCAATTCCATTTGTTTTATAATACTATAGTCAAGGACGTTTTAAAAACGCCTTATGGCTAATTGGTCAAGCGGTTAAGACGCCGCCCTCTCACGGCGGAATCAGGGGTTCGATTCCCCTATTAGCTGTTCACTGTTTTTATAACAGCCCAACCCGAAAATCCCGTAAGCGATGCTTGCGGGATTTTTTATTACATTTATTTTCTTTAGCACCTAGTTTTTTAACATAGCTCGTAATCTTTTTACTTCCGCCTCAAGTTCATCCGCTCTTCGACGTTCTTTTTCTGTATTTTGCCGCTCCTTCTCTGTGTTTTTACGCTCAATTTCTATCCCCTCCCGTTTTCCGGCATTATATTCCGTAAGAAGGCATCTCTCATAGTCTTCCCTTGCCTCACACTGCATCCGGATTTTTTCATCTTCACTCAGTTTTTTCATTGTCACTACCATATTCTCAAATACCTCCTCGCCTCTTGCTAACTGCTCAAGTTCTTCCAGAGTCTCTGCCTTGATTATACCCGCCCATTTCAAAATCTTTTTATCTGTTTCAGACTGGTATTTTGCTTTCTCAAGCTGTGTCAGGTCAAGTACTTTAATACATAATTTATCTGAATATAAAAATCCATCTTCTACATCTAAAATCTGATATTTTGCCATAAACTTTGGATGTTCTTCAAATAATGTAAAGTCTAAAATACCAATATGATATGTAGGGAACAACATACCATAATCTTGCCCACTCTTGATACTGTCATAGGCTCTCGCCCAGTATAATAGTGATCGATTTGTCCAGTATGTCTGCTTATACACCTGTAATTCAATATTGATGATCCTTGCATCATTCAGCTTGATCTTTACATCTAAGATACAATCTTTTCCTTCAATCTCCTTACCAAGCTCAATGGGATTTTCGATGTGACAGCTTACAATGTCTGCCTCATCCATCTCTAAAAGTGTTGCTAAAAGATTTCGTAACACCTCTTCGTTCTTTTGTAAAACTGCATGGAACATGTAGTCATTTTTCATTCCATAAAATTTTCTTTTTTCTGCCATCTACTATGGTCCTCCTTTGTTTGTCACAGGAGTTACCATATATCATATTATTTCGAAACTCCTGCCTTATTGATAAATGTGAAATAAAGCATGAATTTTCTGAAATAAGATATGAGTAAGACTTTGGATCGTTATGTTTAAAATACGCTTCATTTTCTAACAATCCGATAGACTTGATAAAAGAAAATATGCTTTGCAATAACTATACCATTATTGCAAAGCATTGACAATCACATAATATGTTTTTCAAATGGGATGATTGTAAATCAAAAACTAAATTTCGTCTCTGAAAAACTGTATTGTCTATAGTTATCCCTCCAATCATCACAGTTCATTCGCAAAATCGCCCCTCCCAATTATTGTAATACCACGAATTGCTACGTGCTCCGCACTCCCGCAATTCTCTCAGACATTCGCATATCGCGAAGCTTACGCTTCTATGTTTTTTGTAACACTGCAGAGCCTCATTCGCAAAATCGCCTCTTCCAATTATTGTAATACCACGAATTGCTGCGTGCTCCGCACTCCCGCAATTCTCTCAGACATTCGCATATTGCGAAGCTTACGCTCCGCTTTTATGCGAATGTCTGAGAGGGTCATCATACCATATAGCCACTCCTGTGCAAGCACATCGTGGCTAATGGTCTGTGACCCTGGTATTACATGAAGTCAAATAAGCTCAACTGGTTTGACTGGGGCAGGCTGCCAAGAAGTCCCAACTCGCCCATCTTATCGATAACGTTCTGCGGTGCTTTACTGCGGCTTCGCAGGTCATCTCTGGATAAGAACGGTCCGTCCTTTGCCGCTTCCATCATGGCTTCTGCGGCTTTATCTCCCATACCGTCGATACTGCCGAGGGATGGCATGATCTTGCCGTCGATGATCTGGAACAATCTCGAATGTGCTTTGTAAATATCGATTGGCATAAACTCAAAGCCTCTCGCATACATTTCCTGCACGATACGCAGATCACGGATGGAATCCTGTTCCTTCTTGGATAGCTCATCCTTCCTTCTGTTGTAATCCGCCAGCACGGCTTCAAGATGCTCCTTACCCTGACACATCAGTTCATAGGAAAAGCAGTCCGCTCGGATACTGTAAAATGCCGCATAGTAGGCAAGCGGATAATTTACCTTGCAATACGCAATACGCCATGCCATCATAACATAGGCTGCAGCATGTGCTTTCGGGAACATGTACTTGATCTTTTTGCACGACCAGATATACCAGTCAGGTACATTATGTTCCTTCATGGTCGCGATCCATTCGTCCTTCAGGCCTTTTCCCTTTCGCACGCTTTCCATGATCGTAAAGGAAAGTCCCGCCTCAACACCCATCTGCATCAGATAGATCATGATATCATCACGCGTACAGATTGCAGTCGAAATCGTTGCCTTGCCTTCCTCGATCAGCGTCTGTGCATTGCCCAGCCATACGTCCGTACCATGGGAAAGACCTGCGATACGGACAAGATCGGAAAACGAGGTCGGCTGCGTATCAATTAACATCTGCATGGCAAAATCGGTACCGAACTCCGGAATACCGAGGGATCCCAGTTTACAGCCTAAAATATCCTCCGGCTTGACACCGAGTGCATCTGTATTCTGGAACAGGCTCATAACGTCCTTATCGTCCAGCGGGATCTTTGTCGGATCGATCCCTGTCAGGTCCTGCAGCATACGGATCATGGTCGGATCATCGTGTCCGAGAATATCCAGCTTTAACAAGTTGTGGTCGATCTTATGGTAGTCAAAATGTGTGGTTACGATATCCGTTGTCATATCATTTGCCGGATGCTGTACAGGCGTAAAGGAGTTGATCTCCTCGCCCAGCGGCAGTACAACGATACCGCCCGGATGCTGTCCGGTTGAACGTCTGACACCGGTACAGCCTTCTGCGATTCGTTCGATCTCGCAGCGGCGTTTATGGATGCCACGCTCTTCATAATATTTCATCACATATCCATACGCTGTTTTTTCCGCCAGCGTACCGATCGTTCCGGCGCGGAATGTCTGTCCGTAACCGAAAATAACTTCTGTATATTTATGTGCCTTACTCTGATATTCACCGGAGAAGTTCAGATCGATATCCGGCTCCTTATCTCCCTTAAATCCAAGGAACGTTTCAAACGGGATATCAAAACCGTCCTTGACCAGCTTTTCGCCGCAGTTCGGACAGATCTTATCCGGCATATCACATCCAGCCTTACCGGCATATGCCTTAACCTCGGGTGAATCAAAATCATAATAATGGCATTTCTTACAATAATAATGCGGACTCAAGGAATTAACCTCTGTGATTCCCGCCATATTGGCAACGAAGGAAGAACCTACGGAGCCACGGGATCCAACCAGATACCCATCCTCCACCGATTTCCATACCAGCTTCTGCGCAATGATATACATAACGGCAAATCCGTTGGAAATAATAGAATTCAGTTCCTTTTCCAGTCGTTTTTCTACAATATCCGGCAATACCTCGCCATAGATCTCATGCGCTCTCCGGTAGCAGATATCCGTCAGCGTCTGGTCACTGTTTTCAATAACAGGCGGACATTTATCCGGTCTGACCGGATCGATGGAATCCACCATATCCGCGATCAGGTTTGTGTTATCAATAACTACCTCCCGCGCTTTATCACTGCCTAAATATTCAAACTCCGCCAGCATTTCTTCCGTGGTGCGCAGATATAACGGAGCCTGGGAATCCGCATCCTTGAAACCGTTTCCCGCCATGATGATGCGGCGGTATACCTCATCCTCCGGATCCAGAAAATGCACGTCACACGTTGCACAGACCGGCTTATGGAACTCCTCTCCCAGATCGCAGATCTTTTTATTGATCTCCTGAATATCTTCCATGGAATGAATGTTTTCATGATCTGACTTATCGGAATCGATCATAAATGCATTGTTGCCATTTGGCTGGATCTCCAGATAATCGTAGAAATTCACGATATCGGCGATCTCCGCCTGTGGTGCCCCGCGCAGCAAGGCTCTGTAAAGCTCTCCCGCTTCACAGGCACTTCCAAGAATCAGACCTTCTCTGTTTTCAAGGATCAGGCTCTTCGGTACCTTCGGCCGTCTGTTAAAATACTGCAGATGGGAAGCTGAGATCAGCTTATATAAATTGACACGTCCCACATCATTTTTCGCCAGTACAATGGCATGATAAGACGGTGTTTTACGGACATAATCCGTACTTGTCCTGCCCAGCTCATTAACCGCATCCAGATCATGTGCACCTTTTTCCAGCAGCATCGGAATAAATTTCTCAAAAATTTCAGCCGTTGCCTCCGCATCATCTACCGCACGATGATGGTTTTCCAAAGATACACCGACTGTCTTTGCCACATGATCCAGTGTAAACTTGGCAAGCTGTGGCAGCAGCACTCGTGCCATGGCAAGCGTATCCACATGAGTATATGCATAAGGCAGCTCCAGTTTCCTCGCATTTTCCTTAATAAAACCGGTATCAAAAGAAGCATTGTGCGCTACCAGTACACAGCCTTCGCAAAAGGCAAAAAACTCCGGCAGAACCTGATCGATCGTCGGTGCATCCATGACATCTGCATCCGTGATCGTTGTCAGCTTGGTGATCCGGTACGGAATCGGCTCCTGCGGGTTTACATAAGTTGAAAAACGGTCTACGATTTTTCCATTTTCCACCTTTACCGCACCGATCTCTATAATGTGGTTCGTCACACTTGAAAAACCGGTTGTTTCAATATCAAATACAACAAAGGAATCCATCAGGGATTGTCCCTTCGGATTGACTACAATATTTTTCAGATCATCTACCAGATAGATCTCACAGCCGCAGATCACCTTGAAGAAATCCTGTCTGTCAAGCTGTTTCCCTTCCTTTTCCGCCTCTGCTTTCGCACCTTTATACAGATCCTGCCACGTATGGAATACATCCGCAAGTGCCTGTACCACGCCATGATCTGTGATCGCGATCGCCGGATGTCCCCATTTATATGCCCGCTTTACAATATCGATAACATCGGAAACACCGTCCATATCACTCATTTTCGTATGACAGTGCAGCTCTACACGCTTCTTTGCACTGTGATCCATTCTGGTCACGGTAAAGTCTTTTGTTTTTTGCAGGCTCTTAATGGAAATCGTCAGATCCTTATCAAAGCTGTCCATGGCACAAAGTCCCCTGACAAGCAGAAAAGCACCTTTTTTGACACCTTCCCGGATATTCGGGAGTTCTTCGTTCGGACAAAACATCTTGCATTTCATCGTGTCCGTAAAGTCTGTAATAAAGAAGCTGACGATCGTCTTTTCATTACGGATCTCTCGTTCTTCTACACTCAGCACTTTTCCACGTATCGTGATCTCACCCATTTCATCCAGGATCTGATCCATCGGAACGATCTCACCTTCCACATCATAGCCATACAATACATCCGGATTGTCCGAACGCCTGCCCTGTCTGCGGAAGCTCTTAAAGTCTTTTTTACCTTCTTTTTTAAATTCTTTCTTCGGCGGCTGTGCAGACTCTGCTTTCTGCACCGGCTGCTTCTGCGGTTGTTCAGCAATTTTTGCATCTGCTCCCTGCATAGGCGATGCGGCGTGCTCAAATTCATTTCCGTCCACACCGCTCATATCCACATATTCACTGTCACTCGTTTGTGAAATAGCCGCACGGTTTCCCGCAATTTCCGCGATCCGGCGTGCAATCTTGATATCGTCCTCTTCCCGGTATTTGCTTTCCTTCGGCTCTTCATATGCTACTTCAAAAAACGCACGTACCCCGCATCTTTCACAGACGATCTTGTCCAGGATCTGCAGAAGCTCTCCGCTTTTCTGATGATACAGTGGAATATCTTCCATCGTCAGAACAACTTTATCATCTGCTTCAAAAGACATCTCTGCGGACTTTAACATGCTGTGCAGCATCGGACTGTATTCCTTCAGCTCCAGCAGCATACTGTTTTTATACGCCCCGAAAACAGCCGGCGCATCATACTGCGCAGATAGATGAAATGTTTCATAAAGCTTGACTTCAGGTCCTTCTTTTCCGCCTTCTAAGGCAGAAAAAAGCTGCTTATGCAGCTCTTTTTCCACTTTATAAATATATTCTTTTTCTATGATGTTGTCACAACTTATGTAAACCTTCAGCAGATCTCTTGCTCTTGTCGTCACAACTCTGTCAACTCTGACATCTTCCATATAGACTTTACAGTCGCCTTTCAGATGCAGCGTTGGAAATACTTCCATAAATGAATGACTCACTACTCATTTCCCCAATTCAATAATTCTTCCCTGAGTGTATTTAATAACTGATCTTCCGGTACTTTTCTGATCACTTCACCTTTTTTGATCAGAAGTCCTTCTCCTTTACCGCCGGCAATACCAATATCAGCTTCTTTCGCTTCGCCCGGTCCGTTTACAACGCAGCCCATAACCGCCACCTTCAGGTCAAGCGGAATATCTGCCACCATCTGTTCCACTGCATTAGCCAGTCCGATCAAATCTATATTCGTTCTGCCGCAGGTCGGACAGGATACTACTTCAATACCACCCTTTCTCAGTCCCAGTGTCCGTAGGATCAGCTTTGCAGATTTTACTTCTTCCACCGGATCGCCCGTCAGGGAAACGCGGATCGTATCACCGATGCCTTCATGCAGCAAAATACCAAGTCCTATCGAAGATTTGATATTGCCGCTCATAATCGTACCGGACTCCGTGATTCCGACATGCAGCGGATAATTGGTCTCTTTTACGAGCTTTTCATGCGCTGCTACACACATCAGGACATCCGAAGATTTGATACTGATCACCAGATTGTCATATCCCAGATCTTCTATGATATGCACCTTATCCAGCGCACTTTCCACAATACCTTCTGCCGTTACACCATGGTATTTATCTACCAGATCTTTTTCCAGAGAACCGCTGTTTACACCGACACGGATTGGGATATTCCGCTCCTTTGCCACTTCCACAACAGCCTTCACTCTGTCAATGCTTCCAATATTGCCCGGATTGATGCGGATCTTATCTGCTCCGTTTTCCATGGCAGCGATCGCCATCTTATAATCAAAATGGATGTCTGCCACAAGCGGGATATGGATCTGTTTTTTGATCTCGCCGATCGCTTTTGCAGCCTCCTCGGTCGGAACCGTACAGCGGATGATCTCGCAGCCTGCCTGTTCCAGTCTGTGGATCTGCATTACTGTCGCTGCCACATCCTCTGTATGTGTATTCGTCATGGACTGGATCAGCACCGGATTTCCGCCACCGATCACTCTGTCACCAATATGCACTACTTTTGTATGATCACGATACATAATTATCCTCTTTTCATTGCTCTATCTATATAATAATAATTTAAAAAATCTTTGTCAGATCATTGTACAGTACAAATACCATTAAAAGCATCAGGCACGCCATACCGATCATATGCACCAGACCCTCTTTTTCCGGTGGAACCGGTTTACCCCTGACTGCTTCTACCAAAAGGAATACCAGTCTGCCGCCATCCAGCGCCGGGAACGGTAACAGATTCAATACGCCCAGGTTAGCGCTCAGCAGGATTGCAAAATTGAGCATATTCAGCCAGATATAATAAATGCCGTCCGGTTTTGACTGGTCGTAGATCTGTGTCACAGTCTGTGCCATTCCGACAGGACCGGACACATCATCCTTTGAAACCTGCCCCTGTATCAGAAGTTCCAGACTCTTGACCGTTGTATTGATCCAGTAACCGACTTCATACAGGCTGTATTTTACAGTACCGAAAATACCAAATTTCTGATAAGAGCCTACGCCATATAAGCCCATATAATAACGCCCTGCTGATTCGTCGTAGATCGGCTTTATCACGGTGTCATACTGCTTGCCGTCTCTTTCATAGGTAACTGCGATATCTTCCCCTTTATTCAGCATGGAAGCAAGACTGATCTCACGATACAGATGGATCTTTTTGCCGTTCATGGAAAGGATCCTGTCTCCATCCTGCATACCCGCAAGCTGCGCTGCACCGCCATCCGAAACCTGCTGTACGACCGGCAGATCGGTTCCGTAGCTGCCAACAATGATCGTAGACATCAAAAATGCCAGAATAAAGTTAAATACCGGTCCGGCTAAGACAGTGGCAATCCTGGCAAACACCGGTGCATCCGGAAATGCGCCCGGCTTCTTTTTGCTGCCCAGCTCTGTATTGACCACCGCCTGCTGCACATCCTGCTGTGGATCTGCTTCTCCACTTTCTGCTTCTTTTTTTTCGGTATCGCGTTCGATGCCATCCTCACCTTCAAAAATACAGGCACCGCCAAGCGGCAGTAAACGGATCGCATATTTGGTACCGCCCTTTTTCACCGAAAAAATACACGGCCCCATACCGACTGTAAATTCCACAACCGAAATTCCATTTGCTTTTGCAATGATAAAATGTCCGAATTCATGCGCAATGACAACTACGCCGAAAATGACAAAAAACAGGACAATGCCCAATCTTTAACACCTGCTTTCAATATAGTCATAGCATGCAGCTTCCGCCTCTAAGATCTGCTCTACCGTCGGATCTGCGATCACATGATGGTTCTGCATACATGCACCGATCAGCTCCGGAATATCCAGGAAACCGATCTTATCCTGCAAGAAAAGGCTGACTGCCTTTTCATTTGCAGCATTAAATACCGTTGGCATACTGCCACCTGCCCGGAATGCTTCATAAGCCAGCTTCAGTCCCGTAAACACTTCCATATCAGGCTCTTCAAATGTAATTCTGCCCAACTTGAAGAAATCTATGTTATTTTCCTGCATCGGTCTTCTGTCAGGATAAAAAAGTGCATACTGGATCGGCAGTTTCATGTCCGGTACGCCAAGCTGTGCGATCACCGCGCCATCTACATACTCTACCATAGAATGTATGATGCTTTGTGGTTGTACTACTACAGTTATTTTTTCCGGCGGTACATGGAATAACCAGCCGGCTTCCATAACCTCCAGTCCTTTGTTGACCATCGTCGCAGAATCGATCGTGATTTTGCGTCCCATCGTCCAGTTCGGATGCTTTAAGGCATCTGCTGCTTTTACATTGGTAAGCTGCTCTTTTGTAAACCCGCGGAACGGACCGCCTGATGCAGTCAGAAGGATCTGTCTGATCTTATCCTTCGGTTCTCCGTTTAAAGACTGGAAAATCGCACTGTGTTCGCTGTCAACCGGTAAGATCTTTACGCCATGCTTCTTTGCAAGCGGCATAATGATATGTCCTGCCGTCACAAGCGTTTCCTTATTGGCAAGCGCAATATCCTTGCCTGCCTCGATCGCTGCGATCGTCGGGCGGATTCCGATCATTCCCACGATCGCGGTGAGTACAACATCCGCCTCGGGCAGAACCGAAATGGCAAGCAGACCATCCATGCCCGTCAGTACCTGCACCTGCAGATCACTGACACGCTGCTTTAAATCCTTTGCCGCCTCTTCCGACCACATGACCGCATAAGAGGGCGAAAATTCACGGATCTGCTGCTCCATCTTTTCCACGCTGCTGCCTGCTGCCAGTGCAACCACATGCAGGTCTTCTTTATAGCTGCGTACCACATCCAGTGTCTGCGTTCCGATCGAACCTGTGGAACCCAGCAATACGATATTTTTCATCTTTCTGCTCCTTCTACCATCTTCCTCCGGATCAAGTCTACAGCTCCAGAAGAATGATACATAAGTAATAGATCAGCGGTGCTGTTACGATCACGCTGTCAAAACGATCCATAATGCCGCCATGTCCCGGGATCAACTTTCCATAATCCTTGATGTTATGATCACGCTTGATACCGGAAGCCGCCAGATCACCGAGCTGGCTTAAAACTGCCCCGACGCCTGAGATCAGCGGAAATGCCCAGATGACATCATCCGAAACAGCAGTCACACCCGCCTTCTGCAGTCCCCACGCATATAAAAAGCCGATCAGCGCGGCGCCGGCCACGCCACCGACCGCTCCTTCGATTGACTTTTTCGGACTCAGCACCGGTGCCAGCTTATGTTTTCCCAACAGCTTACCGACCGCATACGCACACGTATCGCAGCCCCAGGATGCAGAAAAGATCAGCCATACCAGAAAGATGCCCTGTGTCAGGTTTCTTGTCATATAAATATAGGACAAAAGCACCGGACAATACAGGAACGAAAAGCCCGCTGACATAACCTGCTGTGCATGAAACTTCGGGAATGTCAGAACATATACAAGCATCATGCCCATGATCGTCAGAATGATCGCAAGCAATGCATACGTATCAGAATCCGTCAGATACCGCACAATATAATATGCCACGATGCCAAGATATCCGACGATCTCAATACCGGAGGGCTTTTTCTCTTCTTTTCGTACATTCGTTGCTTTCACAAGCTCTGAAAATCCGACAAGTGAAATAAAAAGAGTCAGGGCATACAAAACGATGCCCCCATTACTCATTGCAAATGCCAGAATGATCAGAAGCAGTATTCCACTGATCAGTCTTGTCAGCATGTTACTCCTCCTTTACAAGCCCAAATCGGCGATCCCGCTGATTGTAGGCTGCAATTGCTTCCTCCAGTTCCTTTTTGCCGAAAGCAGGCCATGGAACCGTTGTAAAATAAAGCTCCGTATAGGCCAGCTGCCAGATCAGAAAATTGGAAATCCTCTGTTCTCCGCTTGTACGGATCATCAGATCCGGTTCCGGGATCCCTTTTGTATCCAGATAATCTGCGAACTTTTCGATCGTCATGTCTTCCGGCTGAAGTCCCTTCTGGGTATCTGCCATCACTTTGCGGACTGCACGAACGATCTCGTCCTGCCCGCCATAATTTAATGCGATCTGGAAATTCAGGCCATCATAGTCTTTCGTTGCTTCTTCAAGCTCTGCGATCCGCTCCCGGATATCCGGTGCAAGCCCCATCTTATCTCCCAGTACGCGGACACGCATATTATTTTTCGCTGCGGTTTTCAGACAGGTCTTCATATAATTGTGCAGAAGCTTCATCAGTGCATCCACTTCGTCCTTCGGTCTGCTCCAGTTCTCTGTGGAAAATGCATAGACCGTCAGGTATTTCACACCAAGGTCGTACGCTGCAGCACAGACTGTTTCCACATTTTTGCTGCCCTGTACATGCCCGTAATTACGTGGCATTCCCTTGCTCTTTGCCCATCTGCCATTTCCATCCAATATAATGGCGATATGATTCGGTACACTCATTATACAGTCATGATCTCCTTTGACTTCTCTTCTACCATACCATCAATTTCTTTGATGAATTTATCTGTAACTTTCTGTAACTGTTCTTCTAACATCTTGATCTCGTCTTCGGAAACATCTTCCTTTGCCAGCTTCTTGAAGGAGTCATTTCCATCTCTTCTGGAATTGCGGACTGCAACCTTGCTTTCCTCACCTTTTTTCTTCACTTCCTTAACCAGATCCTTACGACGTTCCTCGGTAAGCTCCGGGAATACCAGGCGGATCACGGAACCATCGTTGGATGGTGTAATGCCGACATCAGAACATAAAATTGCTTTTTCGATCTCTTTGATCAGGGATTTTTCCCATGGCGCGATCTGGATCATTCTCGGTTCCGGAACTGTGATATTACCAACCTGCTGCAGTGGTGTCGGTGTTCCGTAGTAATCAACCTTGATCTTATCAAGTACATGCGGATTGGCTCTTCCTGCACGGATCGTCATGAAATCCTCTCCTAAAAAGTCAACTGTCTTCTGCATTTTTTCTTCAAATGTTTTTACTCTTGCATCCATTTTATATGTCCTCCCTTATTCTATACTGTAACCTTTGTTCCGTTAAATTTACCGTTCATGGTATTCACAATGCTGTTTTCTTCATTCATTCCGAATACCCACATCGGCATTTTGTTATCTCTTGCCAGAATAGACGCTGTCATATCTACAACCTGCAGATTCTGTGCAACCACATCATCAATGGAAACCTCATCGTATTTCTTTGCATTTGGATTTTTATGCGGATCATCATCATATACACCGTCGATTGCTTTTGCCAGCAGGATCACATCTGCTTCTACTTCAATGGCACGCAGTACAACACCTGTATCTGTTGAGAAGTAAGGATGTCCTGTTCCGCCTGCGAAAAATACTACCATATTCTTGGAAAAATATTTATTGGCACGATCCTTGGAAAACAGCTTTGTAAACGAACCACATTCAAACGGTGTCAGGATCGCCGTCATCATTCCCACGCTTCTGAAGATCTCCGATACATAAATACAGTTCATGACAGTTGCCAGCATTCCGATCTGATCTGCCTTTGTTCTGTCGATATTTTCGCTGGAACGGCCACGCCAGAAATTACCGCCGCCGATCACAATACCAACCTGTACGCCGTCATCGACAAGCTGCTTTACCTGCAGTGCCACACCACGTACTGTTTCTTCATCAAAACCGGTCTTTTTTTCTCCTGCAAGCGCTTCACCGCTCAGCTTCAGCATTACTCTTTTCATATCTTTTCTCCTATCACTTTGTCCCTTGGTTTATTTTGCAATCAGATCATTGAAGAAATCTGTCGGATTTACTTCTGCGTAGCACTGGCTGCACATACCTTCGATCACTGCACCGTTATTGATCTGGACGGATTTGGATTTGATATTCCCCATTACAATGGCAGATGCATCTAAGATAACCGGTCCTTTCACATCAATATCGCCTTTGACAGCGCCTGCGATCACCGCGCTGGAAGCTGCCACATTACCGATCACAACGGAATTCTGTCCGATCTTGACTGTGCCTTCCGCAACGATCATACCTGTGATATGCGCACCGTCTGCAAATACCTCTGCAGCTTTGGAATCTCCTTCGATCGTACCGGAAACATTTAACTTGCCGAGCAGCTCAACCTTTCCTTTTACTTTACCGAGAATATCCACATTGCCTTTTGCACTGATATCACCATTTAATGTCATGCCTGCAGTGATGATCGCTGTTTCATCTAATACTTCTGTATCTTCCAAACTCATTTTCTGTTCTTCCATTGCTTTTCCTACCTCTTTTTCCAATTCTGATTCTTCTTTTTCTGTATGCTGTCCCAGATCCATATGCATGAGCATTTCTTCCGGTGTCTGCATCTGTCTTTCAGCAAAATCGTCTTCTTCCTCATCTGCATCCGGCTTTACGATACCTGCAATGCTCTGCATCTGCTCCGCTGCCGCTTTCTGCAGCGTAACCGCCTCGGGTTCTTCTGCTGCCTTCTCTGAAGTTTCTTCCACAGCTTCTGTTTCTTCTACAGGTTCTGCTGCCTCAGCTTCTTCCTTCACTACTTCCGGTTCTTCGGTCTCTACAGCCTGTTCTTCGTCTTCCGGTGCTGCAGACTCCGCTTCCGGCTCCTCTTCAGCAGCCTGGTCATCCTGTTTTTCTTCCTGCTTTTCCTCATCCGCAGTTTCTGCATCCTTTGTTTCTTCTGCAGCTTCATCCTGCTTTCCGGCTTCTTCGGTGTCAGGGCTTCCGACTTCCGCAGCCAGTGCTTCCTGCACTTCCTTCAGCGCATCATCCAGTGCCTTATCTTCGTCGTCTTTTTTACTTTCCTGTCCCGTCTCTTCTTCCGGCAGAAGTTCATTGACTGCCTGAGACAGGTCTTCTTTCAGTTCCTGAAAAAATCCCATTTTTTCTCCTCCGTTTATTATTACTGCTGCGCAGTTGATTGTTGTAATTTCAGATGCTGCACAAATTCCATGTCATCACTGACCGGCAAAAGAACCGTATCATCCATTGCCTGTATTCCCTCAATGATCGCAGGAAGTGCTTCCACTGTCGTATTTTTATTCGCCGCATCATGCAAAAGGACAACAGAGGTCTGATGCTTCCCCACACCTGTCAGTACATTGTCCACTAGCGTCTGTGCTTTTACCTTTTTGCCTGTCGCATCACCGCTTGACACATTCCAGTCCAGATAATAGATATCCTGTTGCTGCATATACGCTGCAAGCTCACTCATATCCACCGTACTGACCTGATTGGAGCTTCCACCCGGAAATCTGTAAAAATGTGACCATACACCGGTCGTATCATATAAGAAATCCTGCAGCCTGGAAAGATCCTCTTCAAAGGCTTCCTCCGAAGCATAGATCTCATCGTATTTGTGGCTGTAGGAATGCATACCGAGTGTATGCCCTTCCTCTACAATACGCTGATACATTTCCTTGTACTGTTCCTGCGGCTTTCCTGTCACAAAAAAAGTAGCTTTCACATCATACTGTTTTAAAATATCCAATATGGCATCTGTGTTACTGCTCGGTCCATCATCAAAGGTCAGATAAACCTTTCTCTTCTGTCCATCGTCCGGTTCCGTTTCTTCTGCCTGCCATTTTGCAAGGCTGTTATCTGCCTGCATTCCGCCTGCCTGCTGCCCGGCTTCTGCATCTGCTTCTGCGGAAGCAGTCTGTTCAGCCCCGGCAGTACTTTCGCTCTGCTGCGATGCGATCTGCCGCTGCACCTGATCCAGCTCTTTCTGCAGTCTGTCTACCTTGATAAACAACAAAATACATAACAGGATCGGAATCAGAATCCCTAAAAGTAAATACGCTACTATCAGCCTCTTCATGGAAGAAATCCGGCTGCGTCTCTTTTCCTCTTCACTTTTTGGCATACCAAGACTCCATTCTTTGCATATTCGATTTATTCTATCATAATTTTTATCCGAAATCCAGCGTTATAGATACAAATTGACAGACTGTATTTGGAACATAAACAAAGCTCATCCATACAATCTTTTTCCTGTTGCTGTACAGATAAGCTTTTCTGCTTCTTTATCCCTTATTTTGTTTTCTCAAAAAGCTGTATACCACGGGCAAGGCGCGTAAGCCCGTCTTTAACTGCTGTATGCGGGCATGCGATGTTCATACGCAAAAAGAAGTTCCCGTTTCCGTGATAGCCGCTGCCCTTGGACAGATACAGTCCTGTTTCTTTTCGGAGAAATTCCTGCAGATGATCCGTGTCATCCGTTACCTTGGAACAATCCAGCCAGAGCAGATAAGTCGCTGTATTTTCCACCAGATGGATCTGCGGCAGTTTACCTGCCAGAAATGCTGCAACCATATCCCTGCTTTCTTTCAAATAGCTCCGCAGGCTGTCAAGCCATGCATCTCCCTCTGTAAAAGCCGCGATCGTGCCTGCCATGGCAAAGGCATTCGGCTCTGCCACTTCATCGGAATTCAATCCTCTGTCCATCTTTTCCCGGATCGCTTCATCCGGTATCATGACTGCTGCCGACTGCAGCCCCGCCATATTAAAGGTCTTGCTCGGTGCCAGACATGTAATGCTGTTATATTTGCAATCGTCCGATACGGAAGCAAACGGTACATATGCATAGCCGGGCATCGTCAGATCACAGTGGATCTCGTCCGCTACAACCAGTACATGGTGTTTTTTGCAAAGTGCACCGACTCTGGCAAGCTCTTCCTTACTCCAGATCTTTCCTGCCGGATTCTGCGGATTACATAATAAGAGCATCGTTGTCTGCGGATTTGCCAGTTTTTTCTCCAAATCCTCAAAATCCATTTCGTATTGTCCCTTTTCATAAAGAAGCCGGTTTTCCAGTACATGTCTGCCATGATTTTCAACACAGTTATAAAAAATATTATAGACCGGTGTCTGCACAACAACATTATCTCCTACATTTGTCATGCGTTTGACCGCCACATCGATCGCAGGGATCACGCCTGTACAGAAGATCAGCCAGCCCTCCTGCATTTGAAAATGATGTCTTCTCTGCCACCAGCCGCAAATTGCCCGGTTCCACTCCTGCGGAACAACGGAATAGCCAAAGATACCATGCTCTGCCCGCCGGATCAAAGCTTCCTTGACACAGGGTGCTGTTTCAAAATCCATATCCGCAACCCACATCGGGAGCTCACCTTCTTTGATATCCCATTTATAGGAGAAGGTATTTCTTCTGTCTGTTATCCGATCAAAATCATATGCTTCCATTTTCCTTCCTTTCCACTGTTTGCAGTTTACATAATATTTTCGTACCACCGGTTACAATTTTTTCAGAAGCCGGATCAGCATAAGGATTCCCCGGCAGATCAGCTCCAGACACATGGCGATCCATACGCCTGTCAATCCAAACGGCTTTGCCAGTATCCAGGAAAGCGGGATACGCACAAACCAGAGACTGATAAAATTCAAAATGCTTGGGATCATCGTATCCCCTGCCCCGCGCAGTGCACCTGACGCCACAATAGAAGCCGCATACATCGGTTCCGCAAAAACTTCGATCCGAAGCACCTTCGTTCCGAGTGCCTGTACCGCCGGATCCGGGGAAAGCGACAGCATCATGAGCGGTGCCAGAAAATACATCAGAATTCCCGTCACAGTCATAACACCAATACCGGTCCACGCCGTCATCCTTGAAAAATGATGTACCAGATTTTTGCGTCCCGCGCCTGTACTCTGTCCTACCAGTGTTGCTGCTGCCTCACCGATTCCATAGCCCGGCATGTAACACAGACTTTCCGCCGTTACCGCAAAAGAATTAGCAGCCAGTGCCACCGAACCGAGCGGTGCCACGATCCCTGTCGTTACGATCATGGCAAGACAGACAACAAATCGTTCAAATGTCACAGGGAGCGATAAAGTGATCGCCTTTTTCTGACATTCCGCCGAAAGATGAAATCCTTCTTCCTTCCGGATATGCAGGATCGGACTTTTCACGCAGGCAAAATACAGCATGATACTCGCAATGATCAGCTCCGATACGCCCGTGCCAAGTGCTGCACCTGCCACACCCATTCTGCAGCCGTATATAAACAGTGCATTAAACAAGATATCCAGAAGACACAGCAGGGAATTTAAAATACCGGGCACTTTCATATTGCCGCTGCTCTGCAGCATACTGCCTGCCAGCACATTCAGTCCCGAACAAGGCAAAAAGCAGACATAGATCAGAAAATAGTGTCCCGCGTCCTTTAAAATAGCCTTTTCTCCGCCAAGCCAGCCCGGCAGAAAGCTGCTGATTGCAATACCGATCGCAGCCAGAAATACGGAAATGCACGAAATGGTAAAAAAGGCCTGCTTCAGTACATCTCTTGCCGCCTCCAGCTTATTGGCTCCGATCAGCTGAGCTGCCTGTACGGCAAATCCGACCGAAAAAGAATTGCAGACGCCGCCAAAAAGCCATGTTGTCGATGCAACCAGACCGATCGCTGCTGCTGCCCCCGAGCCAAGCCGTCCCACCATGGATGCATCAATATACTGCATTGCCACAGAAGTAAGCTGTGCCATGATCGCGGGAAGTGAAAGCTGTATCACCAGCAGGATCTGCTGCCTGCCGGAAAGCTCCCGCCCCATCCTTATATAGGAGACCAGTTCCTCTCTGTTTTCTTTTTTATTTTTTACGTTCTCTTGTTTCATGTAACTGATAGTCTTTCTTTATTTCTTCCGGTCTTCACACACAGTAATTCATTCTGAAAATACTCATGCAGTTTTCTGCTGTAGATTTCCCGTTAGTCTTCGGTAACAATATCCGTATTTTCCTTTTTGACATCCGGATTATCAAAAATAATCTCGTCGATCTGTTTTGCCCGGATTTTTCCGGAGATCGGATTTTTCACGCTATCGATCTTAGAGTCGATCTGTGCATCTACGGTTGCATATTCAAACGCCAGATTGGTATTCAGCAGCCTGCAGTTTTCCATCTTCAGATTATCCATATAGCACATACCCTGCTCACTCTCGATCGTACAGTTGATCAGTGTGACATTTTTTGCATTCCAGCCCAGATATTCTCCGGATATAAAAGAATCATAAACTGTTACATTTTCGCAGTTCCAGAAAGCATCCTTGGACAACATTCTGGCATTGCGGATCGTCAGGTTCTTTGCGCCGTCAAAGCTGTAATTGCCGACCAGTGTAAAATTATCGATCTCCATATCGGAGCTTCCCATTGCAAAATAGTCGCCCTTGGCTGTCACATTCTGCATTTTTACCTGACTGCAGTTCCAGAGTGTTTCTGCCGCATTCGGGAAATTGATATCCTTGAGCACGACACCCTTGCATCGTCTGAAACCCTTCGGTGCCTGATAAGTAATATCCTCCATGGAAATATGGTCTGTATACCAGATACCGGCTCTTGCCATTTCAAACATGGTAGAATGCTTTACTTCTACATTCCGGCAATACCACAGCGGATATTTCCACTGAAACAGACAATTCTCTATTTTTAAATTTTTACTTTCCTTCAGCGGTGACTCGCCGTCCGCAAAGGTACAATAAGAAAGCTCCAGATCTCTGCTTTGAAATAAAGCACGCTCTCCTACAAATTTTTGTTGTGTATACTGATTCATGTTCTTCCACTCACTTTCTTCTTATAGCATACCCAGATTTCGTTTATCCTGTTCTTTTTTATCATGACTTTCGCATGCTGTCAAGGTAAAGTTAGGTTTAGGTATCTATTTTGTATAAGTACCGGTCAATTTACCATAGGCGGCTATATTTCCACTCGTTCCTGCAGCATCTGCATCCAGTTCCTGTGCAATCTTGTCAATACCATCACACACTGCATTAACTTTTCCTGCATAGTCTGTCTTTGCCTGCTTTAATGCAAACACATACACTTCATAGGAATGAGTTCCGGCAGGTGGATACGGTCCGATATAACCGGTGTCACTTGTCCCCTTATTGACCTGTGTGATCTCTCCCTGCACTACTTCTTCCTTCGTCAGAGTACCTGAGATCAGATGGATCCAGTTATTTCCATCCGGATCTATCATATAGATCACATAAGCCTGTGCATTTTCTGCCTTTTCCCAGCTTAGCTGCGGCGAAAGGTTTTTTCCACGCTCCGTATTGGCAATGCTGTCATCCCATACACCGTTTTGCAGATTTTCGCTTGTTACGGTCAGCTCGTCTATCCCCGCCCAATCGAATGTGGACGTTGTATTTAGTTGTTCATGACTAACTTCCATTGTTGGCACTATTGCCAGTAATACCACCAATAATAGCACCAAACAGAGCATTCCGGTTATGAATGCCATGCTTTTATTCTTTTTATGTTTTCTTTTCATATAAGATTCACGCTTCCATATTTCTTATGTATTTACATTTTGGAAAAGCCCATTCGTATGTTTTTCCCGGTATTGGATAAATTTCTGTAATTATTCCTAAGCCTAGATCTTTATCTCTGCTTCTCACAAACGATCCTGCCATCCACAACCCTGATCCCATACTTCTCAAGATCGACTCTGCCATCCACAACTTCAATCCCATCTGCGCGAAGGCGGTCTGCCTGTGCATGCTCCCCGCCGAATGCAAAAGCACCTGCAAGCTCCCCTTTGGCATTTACAATGCGGTAGCATGGAGTAAGTTCCGGGTCTGGATTTTTATGCAGTGCATTGCCAACCGCTCTGCACATCTTTTTATCTCCTGCCAGCTCTGCGATCTGCCCATAGGTTGCAACTTTCCCTTTCGGTACTTGCCTGACCGCTTCATAGATCCGCTTTGCGGGGCTGTCTGTGACCAGGTCATAGCTTTCTGCGATCATCCGTTTGATCTCTTCTGCCGGAATACTGCCATCCACAATGATCGTATTCCAGTGCTCTTTATTTTGATGATAGCCGGGGATAACTGCAGCATATGCATTTCTCCAGAAGTCACGCCATTCCGGCTTTACTTTTACATTCAGATTTAAAAAGCCGTCTTTTTCATACGTCCAGAGAAAGACCTTTTTGCTTCCCTTCACCCGGACAAGTTGCCAGTTTGGATCATGGAATGGAGCTTCCTGATAGGTACCTGGGAAAGACAGTCCGTATTGTAGTATGTCCTGCCTTGTCAGCAGATCCGCTGCGCTTCTTGTCTTTTTTGCTTCTTTCATATCTCTGCCTCCTCTTACAACTGCCCGAATAAGGCTGCAATACCGCCGCTGATCCACAGCAACACTTTTACTACCAGAGAAACAAGCAACAGCCACAATAGAATTCCTCCGATCCATGCAACTTTTTTTGTAAGCGACTGTAAACCACCCTTGCTTCCTTCAATGATCGCAATCGGTAACCCATAGTCAATCTGCTCAAAATATTGCCGATAAGAAAGAAGCTGCTGCCCGGTCATGCCATCTTCCAACTGCATTTTCCACACATCCAGCTTCTTTTCGTATGCTTCAAATTCCTGCAGCCGCTTCTGAAGCGCAAATATTTCATGATTGATATTACTGATCTGATATTTGTTTTTCAGAAAAGCCGCAAATGATTTGTTATGATAGACCAGATATAAAAAAGATCCTTTTACAAGTTTATAGCAGACAACCGGCAAAGCGATCGTATACCCTGCAATCAAAATAAACAGACCTACAGCCGCCACGATAGAAAGCGCCAGTCCGCCTGCCAGCATAAAAACGGCTTCCAGCGGCACCAGTAATACAAGTGCCGCTAAAATACCACCATACATCCTAAGTTCAAATATATCGTTCCCTTTTCTTTTACGTGCTGCTGCAAGCTGGCTCTCCAGCTTTCCCTTTTCAAAAAGGAACTGCTCTTCATATTGCGAATACCAATATGCTGCATCTGTATCATACAGGGACTTTGTTTTATTCCACATATATCCTCCATAGTCAGCCGCCGTCAACTTTTCTATGCCATAGCGGCATTTCATATCTATACCGTAGCACTATAACCGTGCGACCTATCTTCCTGTTACAGCATATCATATGCATACTATGAAAAGCAAATATGTGCAGACTTTTTACGCTTCTGTCCTGCCATCCAGCATATTCTCCAGTGTATGCCAGCCAAGCACCGCACATTTAACACGGGCAGGCATATGAGAAATATCAGCAAGTGCACCAGCTTCTTCCAAAAGCTCCATTTCCTCGTCTGTCGCCTCTCCCTTGATCATATGCAGAAAGCTTTCTTTCAGTCTTTCTGCTTCTTCTACCTCTCTACCGATGATCAGATCCAGCATAATATCAGCGGAAGCCTGCGAAATTGCACAGCCGTCGCCTGTGAAGGAGCCGTCCACGATCTTTCCATCCTCTACTTTAAGATTTAAAATAATATCATCTCCGCAGCTTGGGTTCACGCCTTCGAGCTGCATATTGGCATCCGGCAGAGCATGCTTATGCATGGGATGCAGGTTGTGATCCGTTAATATTTCATTGTAAAAGCTTCTGTTATTCTCCATAGCCCATTCTCCTTCTGATCGTCTGCACGCTTGCAAGCAGCTTTTCTATATCCTCTTCCGTGTTATAAAAATACATGCTGGCACGAGTGGTTGACATAACGCCAATCTGTTGCATCAGAGGCTGTGCACAGTGATGTCCTGCACGGACTGCAATGCCATCTGCATCCAGAATGCTGCTGACATCATGCGGATGCACGCCATCTATGGTAAAGCTGACAATCCCACAATGCTCTTTCGGATCCGGTGATCCCTGAACCTGTACATGTGGCACCTTCTTAAGCCCATCCATCAGCTGCGTAGTCAGCAAAAGCTCCTGCTTCTGTATCTGCTCATAACCGACTTCCTGTAAATACCGGATCGCCGCCGCAAGTGCCCATGCCCCTGCGCCATTGACAGTACCTGCTTCAAATTTATGTGGCAGCTCGGCATACACTACCTTATCTCTTGTCACCGTCTGGATCATTTCTCCGCCGGTCAAAAAAGGCGGCATTTCAGAAAGCAGTTCCTTCCTTCCATATAATACGCCAATTCCCATAGGTGCCATCAGCTTATGCCCGGAAAATGCCAGGAAATCCACGCCCAGTTTTTGTACATCCACTTCCATATGCGGCGTAGACTGCGCTGCATCCAGCACAACAACGGCTCCGCTTTTCTTTGCCAATGCGACGATCTTGTCGATCGGTGTCCTGATGCCAAGCACATTGGATACCTGCGTAACTGCGACCAGCTTTGTTTTTTCTGAAAAAGCTGCCTGCAGATCCGCATCCGAAATATGTCCCTGCCGGTCACATTCCAGATACTTGACGACCACACCTGTTTTTTCAGCCACCATACGCCACGGAAGCTGATTGCTGTGATGCTCCAATATACTGACTACGATCTCATCGCCCTTTTGCAGATGCGATAAGCCGTAGCTATAGGCAACCAGATTCAGGCTTTCCGTTGCATTTCTTGTAAAGATGATCTCCTTTGCGGATGCTGCATGGATAAATTTCGCCACACATTCCCGTGCCTCTTCATAGCGATCCGTTGCTTCTATTCCAAGAGAATACAGACCACGCAAAGGATTAGCATTATATTTTCTGTAAAATTCCATTTCTGCTTCTACGACCACATCCGGACGCTGCGCCGTTGCTGCACTGTCCAGATATACGATCGGATTTTCCCGCAGAAGCGGAAAATCCTGTCTGTAATCACGCTTCATCGCCTGTTACCTCCCAAAGCCGGTTTTCAGCCTGTTCTGCAATTTTCTGCTCTCCGATCCGGTTACAGAGTGCTTCCAGCTTTGCTCTTACCAACAGATTGCAGGCATCCTCTTCCGAAAGTCCTCTGCTTGCCAGATAAAACAGTACCTCATCTGCCGGTCTTCCGATCGAAGCACCATGATTTCCTTCTACATCATCCTCCGCGCATAGGATCAGCGGAACTGTCTGGTTGATGGCATCCTCTCCTAAAATGAGGACATCCTCCATTTCATCTCCCTTTGCACCCACGCAGCCCAGCGGAAAGTCAATTGTCCCGCGGAATACCTTTTTAGACGCATCCTGCAGTACGCCGCCCACATTCATGTTGCTTTCCGTTTTCTTTCCGATATGCTGTGCCACATAGTTCATATCCAGAAGCTGCTGTTTTTCTCTGTAATAACCGGCGTCAAGCTGCAGATGACTCTTTTCTCCGATTAGCGCAGCATAACTTCCTGCCCAGATCTTCTCTGCGCCAAGAAACAGCTGCATAACCTCTATCTGTGCCTGTTTGCCGCTTTCAACTCCGATATCATTGAAAAGCTGCATTCTATCGCCCAGCAGATCTACCTGCACAAGCCGGATCTTTGCATTTTCTTCTGCCTGCAGAAGTGTCCGCAGTACAGCTTTCCCTTCCGCATCCTTTTTGGATCTTACAACAGTCCAGACGGTTACACATTCTCCTGCCCTCGCATAGATTTTTACATCCTGAAAACAGTTTTTCCGATCCGGATAGTCCAATACAAGTACCACATCATCACGTCTCATACGCTCTCTTCTCTCATCGGATTCCCCGCCCTCTTCTACTGCCTCCACACAAATATCTGCTGCATCTCCCGGTTTCAGGCGGCTTACTTCCGCGCCCATTCCGGTTCGGATCTGCTCCATCTTTTTATATACAGAAGATTCCTGTTCAGTCGTCAGTTCTCTTACAATTGGCTTTTCATCCTTTGGGTAGCGGACGGTAACAGCCGGTCTTTGCCAGCCATCAGCTTCCAGATTCTTTATTTCTGCCTGATTGACCGATAATCTGTTCCAGGTTTTTGCAGGCAGTCTGTTTACGATCATATCTATTTTCTGTTCCATTTCGTTCCTCCTACAATGCCCATTCCTTTTAGCCTATGCTGCCTTTCATTTCGAGCTGTATCAGATTGTTCATTTCCACCGCATACTCAAGCGGCAGTTCCTTTGATACATTATCTGCAAAGCCGCTGACGATCATTGCTCTCGCATCTTCCTCCGAAAGTCCTCTGGACATCAGGTAAAAGACAGCTTCATCACTGATCCGTCCGATCTTTGCCTCATGTCCGATATCCGCATCTGCTGTCCGGATGTCCATTGCCGGGATCGTGTCAGATCTTGACTTATCATCCAGCATCAGGGACTGACAGGAAACAGCCGCTTTTGTATTCTTTGCAGACTTTTCTACCTGCACGCTGCTTCTGAATGTGCTGATACCGCCATCTTTGGAAATGGATCTTGTACCGATAAAGGAAGAAGTATTCTTTCCGATGTGCACGACTTTTGCTCCCGTGTCCAGATTCTGTCCTTTTCCGGCAAAGGTGATTCCCGTAAATTCCATCCGGGAATGATCTCCTTTCAGGATCGTCATCGGATATAAGTAAGAAACATGGGATCCAAATGAACCGGAAACCCATTCCATCACGCCGCCGTCTTCCACCATGGCACGTTTTGTATTCAGGTTATACATGTTTTTAGACCAGTTCTCGATCGTCGAATAACGCAGTCTGGCATTTTTCTTTACAAAAAGCTCCACACAGCCTGCATGCAGATTTGCCACATTATATTTTGGTGCAGAACAGCCTTCAATAAAATGAAGATCTGCGCCCTCATCTACAATAATCAGCGTATGTTCAAACTGTCCTGCTCCCGGTGCATTCAGACGGAAATAGGACTGCAGCGGAATTTCCACAGAAACACCCGGTGGCACATACACAAAAGAACCACCTGACCAGACAGCTCCGTGAAGTGCCGCAAATTTATGATCGTTCGGCCGAACAAGCTTCATAAAATACTTTCTGACCATATCTGCATATTCGCCTTTTAAGGCACTTTCCATGTCCGTATACACAACGCCCTGCGCTGCCACTTCTTCTCTGACATTGTGATAAACAAGCTCCGAATCATACTGCGCACCAACACCTGCCAGCGATTTCCTTTCAGCCTGCGGAATGCCAAGCTTTTCAAACGTATCCTTAATATCTTCCGGTACTTCAGACCATTTTGCACTCATTTTCGTGTTCGGACGTACATAAGTCGCAATATGGCTCATATCCAGTCCGTCAATGGATGGTCCCCAGTCAGGCACCTTCAGTTCATTATAAATCTGCAATGATTGCAGACGGAACAGCGTCATCCAGGCAGGATCGTTCTTTTCCTTTGATATTTTTTCTACAATAGAAGCATCCAGACCTTCCTGCACACGATATACGTCTTTTTCTTCATTACGGATATCGTAAATGCTTCTGTCTACATCATCGACATAGGTTTTTTCTTTCATCCGGCTTACCTCCCTGTCTCTGATTCCTGTTTTAAAAGATCCAGATATTTTTCAAATCCATGTTCATTGATCTCGTCGATCAGGGAAGCATCTCCTGTCTTTACAATATGTCCATCTACCAGAACATGCGTATAATCCACATGCAAAGACTCCAGGATCCTTGTGCTGTGCGTGATGATCAGAAGTGCTCCGTCTCTTGTCTTCTGATATTCCTCCACACCTTTTGAAACAGTACGCACTGCGTCCACATCCAGTCCTGAATCCGTTTCGTCCAGAATTGCCAGTTCCGGTCTGAGCATCAGCATCTGCAAAATCTCTGTTTTCTTTTTTTCACCGCCGGAAAATCCAACATTCAGATCACGCTCTGCATAAGATGGGTCCATCTGGAGCAGTTCCATTTCCTTCTGCAGCTCCTTCTTAAAATCCCAGAGACGGATTCTGCTGCCACGTCTCTTTTCCACTGCGTTTCTGATAAAGGAGCTTAAAGAAAGACCCGGAACCTCCAAAGGACTCTGGAAGGATAAAAAGATACCATCCCTGGCTCTCTTGTCTGCACCGTCCTCATTGATCCGGTTTCCATGAAACAGGATATCTCCTTTCGTTACTTCATATTTCGGATTGCCCATCAGCGCATAACCAAGTGTTGATTTTCCCGCACCATTCGGTCCCATTAACACATGAGTCTCTCCTTTTCCGATTTCTAAATTTATATCATGCAGAATTTCCTTATCCTCTACACGAACTGAAATACCGTTTACCTGTAAAAGTTTGTCTGCCATTTTCTGATCCACACCTTTCCTTTAATTCAACCCACCTGTTTGATAGGTAATTAAACTATAGTATGTTACTAGGATTTTGTCAACCATTGTCCCATATTTGCAAAGCAAATATGGGGCCAAATAATCTGCGTCAGCAGATTATAGCCTAACTATATCTTTCTAATCAACCTGCGCAGCAAATGCATTGCTAAATAACCTGCGTTAGCAGGTTATAGACTTTCTACACTTCTCGTATAATTTGCAAAGCAAATATGGGACCAAATAATCTGCGTCAGCAGGTTATAGCCTAACTATATCTTTCTAATCAACCTGCGCAGCAAATGCATCACTAAATAACCTGCACAGCAGGTTATAGTTTGTGCTATAATAAATTCAAATATCCGCTCCAAAGAAGCGGACAAAAAGGACGGATTTTCTATGCTGATCTCAACCAGAGGACGATATGCGCTCTACGTGCTGATCGATCTTGCCCATCATGAAAATGAAGGATATGTGCCACTCAAGGAAATTGCCGAACGGCAGCACATTTCCAAGAAATATATGGAAGGAATTTTAAAAATTCTGGTAGAACACGACCTGCTGGAGGGCGTGAAAGGAAAAGGTGGTGGATACCGGCTGACAAAACCCACTACAGACTATACATTAGGAGAAATCCTCAGACTGACAGAGGGCGATCTTGCTTCCGTTTCCTGCACTTCCTCATCTACAGGCCCATGCAAAAATATTGCCACCTGCCCCACACATCCGGTCTGGCAAAAGCTGGATTCGATTATCAATGACTATCTGGATGGGGTCACACTTGCTCAACTCTTATAAGCACCTACGAACCGGAAAATCCTGCTGCTATCACATCAGCCGCGCTTCGCATATGCCTGGTTTCCTTCCTCACTACAAATAAAATACCCCGGGATCATTTCTGATCCCGGGGATTTGTGTTGTGTTGTGAGTTTTATTAACTTTGATTATTATTTGTAATCTGATACTTGCTTTGCCTGTAAATTAAGCATTAGCCATCTGTGCAGCTACTTCTGCAGCGAAGTCTTCATTCTTCTTTTCCATACCTTCGCCAACTTCAAAACGTACAAATTTCTTGATTGCAAGATCTTTGTTTACGGAAGCAAGATATTTAGCTACAGACTGTTTTCCATCTTCTGCTTTAACATATGTCTGATCAAGCAGGCAGATCTCTTTCAACTGCTTGGAAACACGACCTTCTACAAGACCATTGAAGATCTTGTCAGCTGCGATTGTTTCCTTATCAGCCATAGCAATCTCAGCAAGCTGTGCAGCAGCTTCCTTTGAAAGGAAGTTGAATAAATACTGCATATTAGATTTCTTTTCTTTGTAGATAGCTACATCTTCTACTGACCATACATCGGCTACTGCCTTTTCGATCAGTTTGTTTAAGATCGGTTTTGGCAGAGATGCAGGATCATTTAATGCGCTGTCAACTGTGATCTCACGAAGCTTTGCAACTTCTTCATCAGCCATATCAGCTCTGCTGATATACTGTGGGTTCATAGCTGCAATCTGCATTGCGATATTTGTAAGTGCTTCCTTAGCTGCATCATCGGATGCACCGGTACCGGCAACTAATACACCGATTCTTCCGCCGCCGTGAAGGTAAGATGTTACAACATCCCCTGTCACCTTCTCGAAACGTCTGAAGGATAATTTTTCACCAATTGTTGCTGTCTTTTCAACTAAAGCTTCTTTCAGTCCGTTTTCAGCAAGAAGTGCTTCTACATCTTCGCCGTCCTTGCCACCATTTAAAGATGAAGCAAGTGCCTGATCCGCGATAGACTGTACAAATTCCTGAAATACTGCATTTTTTGCAACGAAGTCTGTCTCTGAGTTTACTTCTACAACAACTGCTGTATTACTGTTTGCTGCTGTACGTGTAATACCTTCTGCTGCGATACGGCTGGCTTTCTTCTCAGCCTTAGCTGCGCCGCTTTTTCTTAATACTTCAACTGCTGCATCCATATCTCCATCAGTTTCTGCAAGAGCTTTCTTACAGTCCATCATGCCTGCACCAGTCATTTCTCTTAACTCTTTTACCATAGCTGCTGTGATAGCCATTTTCGTGTCCTCCATTTATATTATGTTAGTCGTACTCTTACTTTCGGATACTGATTATTCAGCATCTGCCTGTGCGGATTCTTCAGCTTCTGCCTGTGCAGCTTCTTCTGCTGCACCCTGGTTTGCTTCGATAACAGCGTCTGCCATCTTGGAAACGATCAGTTTTACAGCACGGATAGCATCATCATTACCTGGGATAACGAAATCAAGTTCTTCCGGATCACAGTTTGTATCAGCGATACCGATCAGAGTGATTCCAAGAGCCTGTGCTTCCTGTACGCAGATTCTTTCCTTCTTAGGATCAACAACAAAGATTGCATCCGGAATATGTTCCATCTCTTTGATACCGCCTAAGTTCTTTTCCAGTTTTTCCATTTCTTTCTTGATCTGGATTACTTCTTTTTTAGGAAGAACATCAAATGTACCGTCTTCTTCCATAGTTTCATATTTCTTTAATGTAGCGATACGTGTCTGGATTGTCTTGAAGTTTGTCAGCATACCGCCTAACCATCTCTCATTTACATAGTACATACCGCAACGCTCAGCTTCTGTCTTAACAGCTTCCTGTGCCTGTTTCTTTGTACCAACGAAGAGGATTGTACCACCTGCTGCAGCGATTTCAGATACTGCCTGGTAAGCTTCGTCTACTTTACCTACAGATGTCTGCAGATCGATAATGTGGATACCATTTCTCTCTGTGTAGATGTATGGAGCCATCTTAGGGTTCCATCTTCTTGTCTGATGTCCGAAATGAACACCTGCTTCTAATAACTGTTTCATTGAAATAACGCTCATGTCTTTACCTCCATTTGGTTTTTTTGCTTCCGCATGCTTCTTCTTTTACAGTCATTCTTCCCGGCGTTATACGGGATGTGCGCTGCACAAAGTAATAAAAGGCTTTTATTACCCAGAAAACCAACTGAAAATCTGCATACGTGTTTTCTAGTCACAACGAATAGAGTTTAACATAAAAAATCCCTTACTGCAAGGGATTTTTCGTATTTTGTGAAATTGTGAATTTTCTACCGCGTTGTCAGAATCTTTGCAATCTCCGCCTCGCCGGCACCTGCCGGAATGGTCTTGACGCCTGTGCAGATTTTCTTATCGTAGCCATTCTGGCAGAGGTATCTGTCATAGGCAGAGGCATCACTGATAAGTCCGGCTTCGTACAGCTTTCTGGCTACCGTATCAGAACCGTCACCACTGCTGACTGTAATCTGCTTTGCAGCTCCTGTCACGGTCTGTGTGTCTGCTGCAGAAGTCTCCCCTGCAACACCCTCATCCTGCCCTGCTGCCTTTGCATCCGCAGATGCATTCTGTGCTGTATTTTTCTCCCCGGCTGCATTCTCCTGCGCGGATCCGTCCTGTGTCTGCTCTTTTCTGTCTGTGGTATCCGTCTTGGCTTCTGTTCTCTCTGCCGCATCCGGATCCTCATGGTAAATATCCTGCTGCGCCGTATCAGCAACATTATTGTCCTGTTCATCGGCAGAAAAATCCACACCCGCTCCGGCAAGCAACGGATTTTCTTCCATCTCTTCTGCCTGAAGCTGATTTGAGAGAGAAGTTTCTTCCTTCACCTGATCAGGCAGCTCAGCCGGTTTTGTATCTTCCGCAGCATTCTCTGACACTGCATCAGCAAGCACATCACTACTGTATTTCATTTCCATGCCAAGTGCCTCGGCACGTTCTATGATCTGTTCATCTGTCAGACGCTCTGTTTTGCCATGTATTGTCAATGCCATAAGGATCGCCGTCACAAAGATGCCAATGCCGAGCCCCCGCATATAATATCGTAACTTCATTCCTACATCTCCTTAAACAAGTCAATGATCAGCTTCACTTCGCCGACACCGAGCCCAAGCTCTTTTGCGATCGCTACATTGCTTTTTCCCTGTTTATGAAGCGCAAGTACGCGTTCGTTCTTATTACTGCTATCTGTGATCGGTTGCAGGGAAAGTGCGATATCTCCGCTTTCCTGTGTCTGCTGCGGCTTTACTTCTGTTTTTGCTTTCGCTGTCTTTTTCGGTTTGCTTTCTGCCTGTTTTGCCGGCTTTTCTTTTTTCGCAGGCTCAGCCGCCGGTTTTGCCACAGGTTTTTCCCCTGTCTTTACTGCCGGCTCTGCAGGCTTTTCATCCTTTTCTTCTGCCGGTGCCGGCTTTTTCTCCTTTGGTATCACAGGGCTCTGCGCGATCGCTTTCTTGACAACAGACTCCGCAGCCTTGTCCATCTCATGCAGGCTGTCCTCTCTGCGTTTCAGCTTTTCGATTCCGGAAAGACTGATTGGTTCAAAGTTCTCTTCCACAATCGGTTTCCCCGTTCTGGCATCCTCCATCACAGACTCGATCGGTTTATCCGGGTCGATCTCAGGCTCCGCAGCCCGTGCTGCATCCAGCTCACTGACCTTGACACTCGCTTCTTTGACTGCCATGGATACTTCTGTCGCTGTCTCTTTTAAATTTTCATGCTTATTATTGAGCATGTCATATAGAAACATGACTTCTTCATGATTTTTATGAATGTCTTCCAGAACAGTCTGTGCATACTCGGAAACCGCTGTCATCTTTTCATTTGTCAGTCGTTCCAGTCCGCGCTCTGTTTTTTCCATGGAATAATGAACTGTCTCATCCACTGCATCCGCTACCTGAGAGCGTACATTTTTCATTTCCTCCTGCAAAAGCTCCTGCAGTTTTTCCTGTGTCAGTTGTTTATCTGCTGCATCCAGTTCACTTTTGCTTTCCGGTACGATAAAACTTGCAATAAAAATAACCGCACCCAGTATCAGAAGCAAAATCTCCAATGTTGTCATAGTATCTTCCTCTTTTCATATGCCGGTATCAAATAGAACAGTCAAAATGAGAACCATTGCCTTTTCCCCTGATGACTCTTCCCTCCGGCGGGATTTCATTTTTCTTTCTTCTGCGTCCGCCGTCTCCGAAATATTCATTTTTCCCTTTTTCACTCGCATCCTGACGTCTCTGTCTTGTATCTGTTTCTTCCGAACGTCTGACCTGACCTGCCTGCTCTTTTTCTGCCTTTTCCATTTGGTTCTGAAAAGCTGTCTGCTCAGTCATCGGTCTGAGATCCTCATTCTGTTTGATTGCAGAAACATCCTGCGCACGTCCTACCATCATATTCAGTTCGATCGGTCCCAGTGCCATAACGATTTCTCCTTTACAATGAGGTATACTTCACTTCACCGCCAACCAGTGCAAAACGGCAAAATTGTACTTTACTCTTTAAGGTCATGGAATCGTCCCCTATCACAACCTTTGTGCCGGGATATGCAGTGTCCCGCACGCAGACACATGCCTCTGTCTTCTGCCCAAGCATGTTTTCCAGCTTGTCAAATTCCACATTGTCATCTGCAAGCTGCTTCTCCAGCTGCTGGCTGGCAGTAAGCAGCGTCTGCACATATTTCATCTGCTCCGGTGAAAGTTTGACACCGCTTTTGACCTTTGCCGCCGCACCTGTCAGTGTTGTCTTTACCGTCATATATTTCTTCTGTAATTCTACGATCTCCTTCTGCAGCACCACATATCTCGCTTTCTGCTCCGGATTGACGCCGACCTCAACCACGGTATCCGCTCCAAGCTCTGATCCAAGCGTCTTACAGGACACCTTCACCGTTGCCCGTACAATACCGCCTGCAATAAAGCCTTTCCTGCCGTCTACCGTAACCTCTGTTTTTGCACTTACCTTGCTATGCATCAGAGAATCCGCTTCTACGTAACTCCCTGCTTCGATCACAGCATTTTCCACAAATTTGGCAATGACTCTGCCGCCTGCCAGAAGCTTGCCACGTCCCATTCCATTCATGCCGCGTTCGATAACAATATCACCGCCCGCCTGAATTACAGCGCCTTCCACGACACCCTTGACCTGTACATTTTCCTTTGCCGTCACGGAAAATCCTGCCTGTACATTACCATTTACGACCACACTGCCCTCGGAAGTAATATTTCCGGTAGCAGGTCCTACATTTTCCACTTCATAAATATCCGAAACAAATACCTGATCGCCGGACAGAACTACATGGCCGTTGATATCGGAATATAATTCCAGTCTGTCTTCCGATATTGTTATGTTTCTGCCATAACGGAGAGACAGATGCTTAACCTCCCTCGGCCTGAGCCGCTCTCCCAGCACATTACAGCCTTCTTCCCCCTTATCCTCCGGGTGAAGTCTTGCAAGAAGATCCCCTTTCCGGCAATGATTCATTGTATTCAAATTAAAAAAGTCAACCGAGCCGTCTTCCCGCCTCGTCGGCTTTGCCTGTAAATCTGTTTCAAAGAAATACTCGATCCATGCATTTTCACCATGTCTCGGCTCTTTTCCCCGTGCTACCACAATGTCTGTACAGTAAGTCCTGTTTTTGAGAAACGCATCTATTGCCGCTTCATCGATTCCGAACCGGATCTGTCTCGCATAAAGATCTTTCAGGATCTCATCCTTTGACATGGTGCTTCCTGCATTACTTGGCGCAATAAACCGTGCTGTCACAGTCATTTTATCCTCTGACATGCGGAAAAAACACATTTCATTTTCCTGATAAGACCGCATACTGCAGAGCGGGATCTGTACAGGCTTATCCTTCAGCCTTCCGATCGTCTGATAGATCAGTTTGATATCATAATCCACAATCCCTTTTAGCTGCAGATACGCCGCAATCTCATCCATACTGAGCGGACTGCCGCCAACTGTCTGTGGAATCAGTTCAATTGCCGTTCCTGTTTGTGATATGATCAATCGAAAATATGCGTTCATAATAAGCCCCCTTTCTCCCGGACTACACGGTATCATGCAAAATCCCCATATAATTACCAAGCTTTTTCTTCATCTTGGAAAGCCCTTTTGTATGTAACTGGGAAACGCGGGATTCCGACACTTCCAATATATTGCTGATTTCCTTCAGCGTCAGATCCTCATAATAATAAAGAACTATAACTTTCTTTTCCTTCTCGGTCAGAAGCTCCAGTGCATCTGCCAGTTTCACCTTCAGCTCCTGCTGCTCTATGACAGATTCCGGCTGTGCAAAATGTCTGGAAATCTGTCTTCCGTCACCCGAAATATCACTTCCCTGCTCCAGATATTCATTCAGGGAAACAATACCCGTAATCTTCATACTGGATTGCCAGTCCGTATATTCTTCCTGTGTTATGCCAAGTCCCTGTGCGATTTCTTCATCAGTTGCCTCTCTTCCTTTTTCCAGTTCAACCTGACGTATCACACTTTCGATCTGTTTCTGTTTTTTCCGTATCGTGCGGGGAATCCAGTCCATCTTCCGGATCTGGTCCAGAATTGCTCCCCTGATACGAAGACTGGCATAAGTTTCAAATTTAACATCTTTCAAAGAATCAAACTTATCGATTGCATCGATCAGTCCAAAGATCCCATAGCTTACCAGCTCTTCATATTCCACATTACTGCCAAGATACATATGAAGTCTGCCTGCCACCACCTTTACAAGCGGCGCATATTCCAGGATGATCTTCTCCCGGATGCCCGGATCTTTTGTTCTCGCATAATCCACCCAGAGACGTTTTCTTGCCGCTTCCTCCATAGATTACCCTCCTTGGCTACTGTTTCTCGATCACAGCTCCATCCTCGGTTTGCTGCCTTTCTTCCTGCTGTCCTGTCTCCTGTGCTGCTTCACCTTCCTGCTCTGCTTCCTTCTTCTTCTCCTGCTGCATACCGAATTTATCAAGCATCAGCCTGACCAGACAGCCCAGCACATAAAAAACAGCAAAAACAAGAAGAATCACCCAGGACATCGTATACAGACTATAATGCATCCGAAACATGACAATTCCTGCCACCAGTCCTGCTGTCAGCATAACAAGTGCCGGTATATTTCTGGTATTCATATTGTATACGTTTCCTTTCCGACTGCTTTGATCTGAAATTCCCCTGTTTCCGGATAAAAGATAACGGTTCTACCGAAATCTTTCCCTGTATCCTCCGCCAGGATCGGTATATTCAGCTGCTTCAGCTTTGCTTTCGTTGCCTCTACATTTCTTTCGCCCACACGTACCATACTGGATTTGTTCTGGAATGCAAACATCTGTGCCCCACCGGCGATCTTTGCAACCAGCCTTGATCTGTTGCCGCCCGCTGCCACGATCCGTTTTACCAGCTCTTCAATTCCAGTATCAGCGAATTTCGGAATATTGGAATTGTCTTTGATCTGCGTACTGTCAGGCAGCATGATATGTGCAAGACCCCCAATGCCTGTCACCGGATCCCGTAATGCGATTCCCACACAGGATCCCAGCCCCAGGGTCGTAATGCCGTCAGGACTGATACAGACATTCAGATCTGCCATTCCCACTTTTATTATCTCACTCATTCCATTACCTTGTTACACTTTCTACTAATTACATCCCAGAGATGCCATAATCTTATCATAGGATTCCAGATCAGGCACGAGAATGAAGAAACCATCCAGTAATTTATCATCCGTAAACTGTGTCTGGATCAGCAGGATCCTGTCACCCAACGCACCAAATTCTATCGCCGGAACACTTAAGATCGCTCCCGCCATATCAATGCTCAGATCGGGAACCGATGGGATGATCTTCATATTAGTCAGCATGGATAAGGAATTCAGATAAGCACCCGTAATAATATTACCGATCTCCTTCAAGGCAGAAAGCTCCATCTCTGAAAACTCTCCGCTGTCCGGACCGGATACGCCCATCAGCTTATTCACAAGATCATGGGCTGCGTCTTCTTTCAGAAGGAACATGATGCTTCCGGTAATATCACCTTCTACCAGCAGATAAACACCTGCCATGATCTGTTCCTCGCCACCCATGACCGCGCCAACCTCCTGAAATTTCAGAAGTTTGACCTGTGGAACCTTCATATCCACCTTGCAGCCAAGCATCTGTGCCAGAGCTGTCGTTGCATTACCGGCACCGATATTGCCCAGTTCTTTTAAAATGTCAAAATATTGCTGGGATACATGATTCAAATCAAATTTACTCATATATACCCCCCTTTTTCTAAATGTAATGCTTCTGTTATTGTCCGTCCTTATCTGTAAATGTTGCATTGACATCCAGCAGGGAGATCAGCCTGTCTTTGTCCTTACCGACTCCGTTGATAAAATTCGCTTTTTTATCCTTGGAATCATAAGCAACCTTCTCGATCTGGGACTGCTCCAGTGTTACCACTTCTTCTACCGCATCCACTAAAACACCGATACTGTCTCCGCTTTCCAGCTTGATGATGATGATACGTGTTGCTTTCGTGATCTCATCATCTGAAAGTCCCATTTTCAGCCGCAGGCTGATGACCGGAATGATCTCGCCACGCAGGTTGATCACACCCTTTATGTAGCTCTGCACCTTTGGCACACGTGTAATACGCTGCATCCGGACAATATTATCCACATATTTGATATCGATACCGAACTGCTCATCTCCATAACGGACTACGATGAACTGTGTTGTCATATACTGCTCTTTTAATTCGTCCATACTGCCCCTCCTTATAATAATGCATTCGTATCAAGGATCAGAGCGATCTCGCCGTCACCTAAGATCGTTGCACCGCTGATGATCTTATTCTTATTGATATAATTGCCAAGTGACTTGATAACGATCTCCTGCTGTCCCATCAGTTCGTCTACGACAAGACCTGCCAGCTTATCACCCTTCTTGACAATGATCACAAGCAGATTCTCATCCGGTTTCTTAGTAGATTCATTATCCAGCACTTCGTTTAAACGGATCAGTGGAATAACTGTACCACGCAGGTTGATCACTTCTTTTGCCTGTACATATTTGATCTCTGCCGGTTCCACATCTTCGATCGTCTGGATGGAGCCAAGCGGGATCGCATATTTTTCGCCACCCACTTCTACCATCAGTGCCTGTATGATCGCCAGTGTCAGCGGAAGTCTGATAATAAAGGTACTTCCCTCTCCCAGCTTTGTTTTTACTTCAACCTCACCGCTCAGAGATTCAATCTTTGATTTTACAACATCAAGTCCAACGCCCCTTCCGGATACATCAGTAACTTTCTCTGATGTAGAGAAACTTGGTAAAAACAGCAGCCCGATAACATCTTTATCTGCCATATTTTCTGCCTGCTCCGGAGTGATCGTACCACGTTCGATCGCTTTCTTTTTCACTGCTTCCACATCGATTCCGTTACCGTCATCTCTTACTTCAATAATAACGTTATTTCCATCCTGATAAGCATCGAGGAAGATCGATCCAACTTCCGGCTTTCCTCTCTCCTTACGGACTTCAGCAGATTCCAGACCATGGTCTGCGGAATTACGAAGCAGATGCATCAGCGGATCTCCGATCTCATCTACCACAGTTCTGTCAAGCTCGGTCTCTTCACCGGACATGAACAGCTGCATTTTCTTATCCAGCTTCTTGGACAGATCACGGATCATCTTCGGGAATTTCTGTACGACAGTCTCGATTGGAACCATTCGTACCTTCATAACAGATTCATGCAGGTTTGTTGTCACGCTTTCCAGATATTCGATCTGCTCATTAAATGTATTGTTTGTCAAAATGCCTTCCTGGGATGAAGTGGATACCAGAGAGTTTTTCGCAATGATCAGCTCGCTGACCAGATTCATCAGAACATCCAGTTTTTCGATATCCACACGTACCGTTCTGTTAACGATCGGTTTGGAGATTGTCTTTTTATCTGCTGCCTTTGCCGGTGCTGCAGGTGCTGCTTTCTTCGGCTGTTCCTCTTCCTTTGGCTGTGCTTCGGCAATTGCCGCAGGCTTCACTGCTTCTTCCGGCTGCACAGGCTCTACCTCTCCCACATAAGCAGCCTCGATCTCAGATACATTGAGAATTGCATTCTTTACAGTCTCTACATCTGCATCTGTCAGAATGATCACGCTAAAGTCGAATTCAAAATGCTCATCTTCAATATCCTGTGCACTCGGAACGGAAACGATCATGTCGCCCAACTCTTCCAGTGCTTTATATACAAGGAATGCTCTTGCTGCTTTTAAAATACAGGATTCCTGCACATAAACCGTCACACCGAGACATTTCTTTCCCTGTTTTTTTGCTTCTGCTATAACAGTATGCTCTGTATCGCCCAGCTTGATCTCCCGCCATTTTTCTTTGTCAGGATCTGCGCCTGCTTCCTGCTTCGGTTCTTCCTTTGCCGGTTCTTTCTTTTCCTCTTTTGCCGGCTGTGGTGCGCCATCGCCGCTGTTTTTAGCCAGATAATCATTCAACGCCTTGATCAGGTGCTCATTATCGTTGGTACCCTCATCTCCCGTATTCTGGATATTCTCTGTATACTCTTCGAGTGCATCCAGACACTGGAATAAAAGGTCTACCATGGCACCGTCAACTTTGATCGTATTGTTACGGACTTCCGAGAACACATTTTCCATATCATGTGTCAGCGTCTGCATCCGCTTATATCCCATCGTACCTGCCATGCCTTTCAGGGTATGTGCGGAACGGAATATTTCATTGATGGTATCCATGTTGTCCGGTTCCTGCTCGAGGATCATAAACTGATCACTCAGGCTCTGTAAGTGTTCTTTTGTTTCGTCAAGAAAGATTTCCAGATATTGCGTTACGTCCATATCATTTTACCCCCACGCTTTTTATAATGGCATCTGCCACATTTTCTACTGGTTCAATTTGATTGGTTAATCCGGATGCCACAATGCTGCGCGGCATTCCGTATACAGCACAGCTTTCTTTCTGCTGTGCGATCACATAAATTGGTTTCTTCTGATGCAGATTCCGTATGCCGGCGGTTCCGTCTGCACCCATTCCGGTCATTACAACGCATACAACCCGCGCATAACCGGACTCTGCCAGCGATTCATACATAAAATTGGCGCATGGGCGGACACCCTCCCGTGCGGGTCCGTCCTTCAGGATCAGATAATGTTTTCCATCCCGCCGCACAATCTCCATATGCTTACCGCCTCTTGCAATATAAGCGCATCCCTTTTGGATTTCCATGTTATTTTCCGCTTCCATGACATGCAGCGGGCTGCGTTCATCCAGACGCTGTGCCAGCGATTTGGTAAAGCCCTCCGGCATATGCTGTACGATCAGAACCGGGGCATCCAGGTTCTGTGGCAATTTCGGTATTACCTCGGCAAGTGCCTTCGGTCCGCCTGTGGAACAGGCGATCGCCACAACCGCATTTCCATCCGGTATGACCTTCTGCTTTTTGATCTGTTTTCTGCTGCTTTCCCCGACCGTCACTTTTTTCGGCTGCGGTCTGCTCTGCACAGCAGAAGATAAAATAGCCAGAAATCGTCTGACAAAGGTATCCCCTTTTGCCTCCAAAATGGAATCCGGCTTATGGATAAAATCCACCGCACCGAGCTCCAGTGCCTGCAGAGTAATCTCTGCATCCTTTCTGGTTTCGGAACTGAACATTACCACACGCTCCCGAAGCCCCAGCCGGTTGATCTCCTTCAGGACACCGATCCCGTCCAGCTTCGGCATGATAATATCAAGAATAACCGCATCATATGTATTTTTCTGCATCAGACTGATTGCCTCCAGTCCGTTTGCAGCCATATCCTGCACACAGAATTGTTCATCCAAATTTATTATATCATATACTATTCTTCTCATGAGTGCAGAGTCATCTACAACCAGTATTTTTTTCTTATTATCCATTTTTTCTCTGCCTGTTCTTTCGTTCTTCTTCAAAAATATAACGAATAATCTCTTCCCGCTGCTGATTATCTATGTTGATATACTGTACCCTGTGCTCAAAGGTGCCTCTTCTGTTTTCCAGTTCCTTCACAGAAAGGATTTTTCCCACAAGGTTATATGTTTTCTGTATCTTTTCACTGCTCAGATTGTAAGTCAGATAGATCAGTGTCCCGTTTTCATATTTATAATCAGATACAAAACGAATCCCTCCGCCGCTGATATCCACCACCACACTCTGTCTGAGCGGAAGTCCTGCCTGAATGTACTGCTTGTTCTGTTCTATCGCAGAAAGCTCTTCCTCTACAAGTTCCCTGCTGCTCATATTGAGAATGCAGGAGAAACGATAAAATTCTCTTCTCTGATGTTTTCTCAGATTGGAGATTGTTTCGCATAGTAAAATATAGGTATTGTCCTTTTTGTAACGATCTGCGATCCTGACATAACATTGATACAATCCCTGCTTGGTATAAAAACAGACATCATATTCCCCGTCTACAGGAAGCAGAATTAGTTTTGTCTGCTCCATCGGCATCAAAACCTCAAACTGATCGTCGGACAATACATCATAAATTCTGGATATATAACTTTTCTTATCTGAAGCGCTGCCCAGTATACTTTTCTCCATCGACTGTAATTCGATTTTTTCTCCCGGTAAAATCAATTTTGTCAACATAATTTTCTCCTGTTTTTATTGCGGTGTATTTCCGATAAAATGTGCAAAAAACGCAGCCATACCACGTTTTTTTACAGCCGGTTCCCCTTCCCCCGGATACATCAGCTTTGCCGCGATCCGCTCATATGCCTTGGCAGATTTTGCATTCTCGTTCTGCAGAGAAACAGGCATCTGCTGCATCACTGCTTTTTCAAGCTGCACATCCTGCGGTACTGTACCTAAATAAGAAATCTCCATCTTCAGATACCTTGTCACGACCGTATTCAGCTTCTGATAAAGAATCTGCCCTTCCTCTATCTTTTCCATCTTATTCGCAATCATCATAACCTTTGTATTCTCATTGGAAAAACGCGGATGACGCCCGAGTGCTTTTAACAGAGAATACGAATCTGTAATGGAGGTCGGTTCCGGTGTCGTTACCAGAAGCACCTCACTGCTCGCCACCAGAAATTCCAGTACAGCATCCGAAATGCCCGCTCCCGTGTCCACAATGATCACGTCCGCTATAGAATCCAGCTTTGCCAGATTGCGGATAATATAAGCCAGATATTCCCGGTTCAGATTAGAAAGTCCCGCAATACCGGAACCACCCGAGATAAAACCGATTCCGCCCGGTCCCCATGTAATGATCTCTGTGATATCCTTTCCCTTATAGATCAGATCACTCAGATTAAACTGTGGCACTGCGCCAAACATGATCTCAATATTTGCCAGTCCGAAATCCGCATCCAAAATCACAACACGCTGTCCCAGCTTTTTTAACTGGATTGCCAGATTGATGCTTGTATTTGATTTTCCGACACCGCCTTTCCCGCTTGTGACCGTAATGACGCGTGCAAGCGGACGGGGGCGCTCCTGATTCATTTTTATGATATTTCTAAGCTGTGATGCCTGATCCAAACGATCGCCCTCCTTTACTCGAACTGATTGCCGCCTAATAACAGCTTCACGGTTTTCTGCGCGTCAAATTCACCGATATCATCCGGGACATTCTGCCCACATGTCACATAAGACATCGGTGCATCCGTATGCAGACGCAGATTAAACAGATTTCCCTGACATTGTGTCTCGTCAAGCTTTGTAAATACCAGTCTGAAATCTGTCAGCTTCTGATATGTATCTGCTATGTTCAATAAATCTCTGTACTTGGTTGTTGCACTGACAACCAGATAAACTTCCTTTTCTGCCTGGTCGTCCGCTGCACGTAAAAGTGCCAGTGTATCGTCCCGCTGATCTGTATTTTTCTGGGAATGCCCGGAAGTATCCACGAAAATATAGTCATATGCCGCATAATCTTCTATCGCAGTTCTGATCTCCTGCGGCGTATAAATGATCCGGAACGGAACTTCCAGGATATTGGCGTATGTACGAAGCTGCTCTGCCGCTGCGATCCGGTATGTATCCGCTGTCAGAAGCACGATCTTTTTCTTTTCCACAACGCTGAGGCGGGACGCGATTTTTGCGATCGTTGTTGTTTTTCCGACACCGGTCGGTCCGATGAAGTAAACAAGCTTTGGCCCTTTTTCTGCCGACTGTATCGTTTTGGTCTGCCCGAATTTCAGCACCATCTTCTGATACACAACGGAAAGCAGATAATCGATCGGCATATCCGGCTTTACACTGCCATCCAGCTCTTCCACAAGCTGATTGGCATACGTTTCTTCGATTTCATTATCCAGCAGCATTTTATAAAGGAGATGGAAGAAGGCGACATTACTGTCCTCTTTCTTTTCTTCTCCTTCGCTTTCCTTTTCTTCCTCCTGCGTGCTGCCGATCTGTTTTTCCAGCAGATTTTGTAAGGTGCTCAGTTTTTCTTCGATCGCGCTCTCCTGTCTGCTGTCAATTGTCTGCGTATTTTTCTCAGGCTGCCTCTGTTTCTCCTGTTGTCTCTGTTTCTCCGGCTGTGGTCCCGGCTCTGCCTTTCCCTGCTTTGCCTGCTGTTCCGGTTCCGTTTTCGCGCTCCGGGTGTTTCCAGCCGCTTCACTCTGTCTGGCAATCTCACTGACCTTCGCAACCGCTTCGCGGAAATTCTGTTTTTCCTCTTCCTCAAGAGCCACCGTCACTTCTACCTGTTGTGGCTTAAAGATGCTGAACAGACCTTTCTTTTTCACTTTTTTTACATTCATGACAACAATACCGCTGCCAAGTTCTTTTCTTGCCAGCTCAAGCGCTGTCTCTTCTGTTTTTGCCTGAAATTTTTTTATGATCATTTATGCGGTCACCATCCCAACTGATTGTAATTCAACATTTGTCTCCACCTCATTATAGGAAACAACGATCAAATCTTTAAAATAATCCTCTGTCAACCGTTTAAAATACATACGAACGATCGGTGAAGTAATAATGATCGGATTTTTACCGAGACTCTCCAGTTTATCGATTTCCGTCTGAACACTTGCCATGATCGCCTTTGTCCGCTCCGGTGCCAGTGTCAGATATGCGCCCTGTTCCGTCTGCTTGACACTGCTCATGATCTCCTGCTCGACCTTCGGATCCAGTGTTACCACGCTTGTTGTTTCATTTGCAGGGAAATATTTTGCAGAGATCGCACGCTTCAGGCTCTGTCTGACATATTCGGTCAGAACATCCGTATCTCTCGTTGTCTGGGCATAATCTGCCAGTGTTTCAAAAATAGTCAGCAGATCACGGATAGAAATGCCTTCACGCAGCAGATTCTGCAATACCTTTTGTACTTCGCCAAGTCCCAGCATCTTTGGCACCAGTTCTTCCACAATGGAAGGATTGCTTTCCTTTAAGTTGTCCACCAGATTCTGTACATCCTGACGGGACAGAAGCTCTGCAATATGCTGGCGGATCACTTCCGTCAGATGAGTTGCAATAATGGACGGTGGATCGACTACCGTATAACCAAGGCTTTCCGCACGCTCACGCTGTCCTTCTGTGATCCAGACAGCCGGCAGATGGAAGGAAGGTTCAAACGTCTTGATACCTGTGATCTCTTCCTCTACATAACCGGGATTCATTGCCATATAATGATCAAACAGAATCTCTCCCTCACTGACCTGGATTCCTTTGATCTTGATAATATATTGATTCGGATTCAGCTGGATATTGTCACGCAGTCTGATGATCGGAACGATCGTACCAAGCTCAAGTGCGATCTGCCGTCTGATCATAACAACACGGTCAAGAAGATCTCCGCCCTGATTGACATCAGCCAGCGGTATGATACCATAACCAAACTCCAGCTCGATCGGATCGACCTGCAGAAGCGAGGTAACATTTTCCGGCTGTCTGATCTCCTCTGCCGCCATCTCCTCCTGATTTGCTTCATTTTCAATCTGCGCCGTTTCGATCGTACCTGCCATCATACGGCCCGTTACCACAAAAGCAACACCTACTCCGACAAAAATGATCGTATTCAGCGGTGTCACAATACCAAGGCCGATCAGTACCGCACCTACCATATACATCGTACGCGGTACGCCAAAAAGCTGACTGATCAGTGCTGCACCGAAATCTGCATCCTTACTGCCCTTAGTCACCAGAATACCGGTTGATAAGGAGATCAGAAGAGATGGGATCTGGCTGACAAGTCCGTCACCGATCGTCAGAACTGCGTAAGTATTCAGTGCTGTATTAAAATTAAGCCCCTGACGGAACATTCCCATCAGAATACCACCGACAATATTCACGGCGGTGATGATCAGACCTGCGGTTGCATCTCCCTTTACATACTTGACCGCACCATCCATGGAACCGAAGAAGCTGGCTTCCTGCTGGATCTTATCACGTCGTTCCTTTGCCTGCTTGTCAGTGATCGCGCCTGTATTTAAGTCCGCGTCGATTGCCATCTGTTTACCGGGCATGGCATCCAGTGTAAAACGCGCCGTTACTTCAGCCACACGTTCGGAACCTTTGTTGATGACCATAAACTGGATGATGATCAGAATAATAAAGACGATCGCACCCATGATCAGGTCATTACCACCTACGAACTGTCCGAATGTACGGACAACATTACCCGGATCGCCGCTTGTCAGGATCAGACGGGTGGAAGATACATTCAGGGAAATCCTGAATATGGTCGTGAATAACAGAACTGTCGGGAAATAAGACATATCCAGTGCTTCTTTTGCAAACATACTGCCAAACATGATCGTAAACGCTACTGCCATGTTAATACACAGCAGAACATCAAGAAGACCTGATGGAATTGGCACGATCAACATAATAAATGCCGCCAGGACATAGCCTGCAACTGCAAGATCTGCTTTTTTCATTCCATCACCTTCCTTTCCTGATCATATTTTTTTCTTATCTTAAGAAACGATTTATCCTATATCTTCCCCTGCATATGATAAACCATTGCCAGCACCTCCGCAACCGCCTGATACAATTCCGGCGGTACCTGCTGCCCGATATCCACATTATAATACAACATACGGGCAAGTGGTTTATTTTCTACAATTTCTACTTTATTTTCTCTGGCAACTTCCTTGATCTTCGCCGCCAGATGATCCTCTCCTTTTGCGAGCACAACAGGTGCTGCTGCTACCTCGGCATCATATTGAATAGCCACCGCAAAATGGGTTGGGTTCGTAATAACAACATCCGCTTTGGGAATATCCTGCATCATACGCCTGCGGGAAGCTTCCTGCATTCTCTGCCTCTGTTTTCCCTTTATGGCAGGATCTCCTTCAGCATTCTTATATTCATCCTTGATTTCCTGCTTTGTCATCATCTGGTCTTTATTGAATTTATGCTTCTGGTATGCAAAATCAAGTACCGCGATAATAACATAAACGATCGATACCTTCATACCGATTGAAATCGCGATATCAGCGGCAGCAGCAATTCCCTGCCACAGTGTCATGTGAAACAGCAGATAAATGACCTGCAGCTTGTCCCTAACCGTCGTATAAACCACATAACTGATCAGTCCGATTTTCAGAATAGATTTCAAAAGCTCCATCAGAGAATTGACGGAAAAAATACGTTTAAATCCGTTGATTGGATTCATCTTACTGAATTTCGGCTGCAAAGGTTTTGTTGTTACCTTCCATTTTACCTGTAAAAAATCAGAAAGAAACGCAACCACAAAACCGACCGCAAGAAAGGGAGCCATGGTAAGGAGCATCCGCAAAAGCATATGAAACAGCAGCATGGAAAAATCTCCGCTCCGTATCTTACCGTCTGTCAGTCCGACCACTTCCGGAATATAATTATAAGCATCTTCAAAGCTGCCCAAAAACTGATTCCCCAGAAAAGAAAGCGATAACCTCAGCAGAACAAAAAGTGCGATCATTGTAAATGCATTGGATACCTCGCGGCTCTTTACAACCTGTCCTTCTTTTCTGGCATCTTCCAGCTTTTTTGCTGTTGGTTTTTCTGTTTTTTCTCCGCCCGGTCCTTCTTTGGCGAAAAACTGTAGTCTGTATTCTATCATGGCATGATTGCCTCCACAAATGAGACGATCATGATCTTCATCTCTTTATAAATATAATCGCTGACATAAGGCAGCATGCCCACTGTCAGAAACATAACGCCCAGGCCGATCAGAATCTTGATCTGCATACCGACCGCAAACATATTCATCTGCGGTGCCACCTTTGCCAAAATGCCCAGTACAACATTGACGATGAGCGTCACACAGAAAATCGGCAGACAAATCTGAAAACCGATATTGATATACTGGCTCATAAAGCCGATCACAGCCTTCATCAGCGGTTCCGACCGGAAAACCGCGCCATTTACAGGGATCAGCTCATAAGTCTGCGCCAGCGCCTGCAAAATATAGCGGTGCATACCGGATACGATCAGAAGAAGCATTACTGTATACTGATAGTAGAAGCCTGAGATCGTAGCATTTTCTTTTGTCGTCGGATCGATCGCATTGACCATGGCAAAACCGATCTCCATATCGACAAGACGTCCCGCAAATAAAACAATGGAGCTGCAGATATTTGCGCCCCATCCGATGATCAGACCGACAAGTGCTTCCCGCATCACAATGACCGCATATTCCAGTACAGTCCCATAAACCAGTTCCTGATGCGGCAATGACACTGCATAAAGCAGATAAGACACAAACAATCCCAGACCGATCTTAAACTGATTCGGTGTATTATTCATACTGTAAAACGGTGCTGCATAAATAAAACATGTCACTCTGACAAAATATAATAATAATATTTCAAGTTCCTGGATTGAAAAACTATACTCTATCATGATCCATTACCTGATATATACAGAAAAGTCCGACCACATATCCACTATGAGATTTGTCATCTGGTTCAGCATCCAGTGTCCTAAGATCATCAGCGTTACAAAAACCGCAACGATCTTCGGTACAAACGTAAGTGTCTGCTCCTGGATTGACGTAACGGTCTGAAAAATGCTGACGATGAGACCGATCACAAGCGAAACAATAAGTACCGGAGCTGACGTTAATATGACGGTATAAAGGGCTTTATTTGCAAGTTCCACAACAAGATCAACTGTCATACCTCATCCTCCTAGTAATAAAATGTTTTCACAAGATTTACAATGACCAGATTCCAGCCATCCGCCAGTACAAATAACAAAATCTTAAACGGCATGGAAATCGTTGTCGGTGGAAGCATCATCATACCCATACTCATCAGGGCTGATGCCACAACCATATCGATCACAAGGAACGGAATATAGATCACAAAACCGATAATGAATGCTGTCCGCAGCTCACTTACCATAAACGCAGGGATCAGGGCACTCGTCGGGATATCGGCAAGTTCTCCCGTCCATTCGATATTGCCGATCTCGCAGAACATCTGTGCATCCTTGGTCTGTGTCTGCTTATACATAAACTCACGCAGTGGCTTCACTCCGGTCTCCAGAGCCTCCTCCTGCGTGATCTCACCGGCCTCAAACGGTTTGATCGCATCCTCATTGATCGTATTGATCGTCGGACTCATAATAAAAAACGTCAGAAAAAGTGCCAGACCGATCAGCACCTGATTGGGTGGCGCGGACTGCGTATTGAGTGCCATTCTGGTAAAATGGAGCACGATCAGGATACGTGTAAAACTTGTCAGACAGATCAAAAGAGTCGGTGCGACTGCAATTGCCGTCAGGATCAGCAATATTCTGAGAGACCCTGCCAGTGTACCGTTCCCATCACTGTACGTAACTGTCATTGTATTTGCAATATTCAGATTTTTCAGATCCTCTGCGGAATCCGATGTGCCCGGCTCTGTAATATTGGTTCTTGTTTCCGTATCTCCTGCCAGATGTCTGTTCATGGTAGAAGCTTCTGCCTTGATGCTCCCTGCAGAAAAAAACAGAACTACCGCACAAAAAACCATTACAAGCCGTATGTACCATTTATTCATTTTTATCCGCCCGTTTCTTATCGTTTTTACTGCCCGCCGCGTACTTCCTTGCTTTCTCCAGGATCTGTTTGAAATCCATCTGCGATGTCTCCTGCTTTGGTTTCAGCGTACCTGGATCCAGCTCCGACAGCATAGTCACTGTATCCTTACAGACTGCAAGAAGAATATATTTTTCTCCCGCCCGCACGATCTGCAGATACTTATTAGGCGCAATCCTGGAAGTCTCCACGATCTCTATATTGGTCGTGTCGATCTGTTGTTTCTGAAAGCGGGCAATATAGCGTGTTGTTCCGTAGGTCAGCAGTAAAACAAACAGGAAGATCAGTATCACCGTAAACAGACGGGCTGCTGATTCTAACATACCTGCCGCAAGGATCATATCAGCCCACTACCTTTTTCACGGCTTCAATTACACGGTCTGCCTGGAACGGCTTCACGATAAAATCTTTGGCACCGGCCTGGATAGATTCAATAACCATTGCCTGCTGTCCCATTGCGGAACACATGATAACTGTTGCACCGGAATCCAGTTCTTTGATCTTTTTCAGTGCCTGGATACCGTCCATCTCAGGCATTGTGATATCCATCAGTACCAGGTCCGGTTTTGTCTCTGTGTACTTCTCAACAGCCTTTAAACCGTTCTCGGCTTCTCCGACCACATTATAACCGTTTTTGGTTAAGATATCCTTGATCATCATTCTCATAAACGCTGCGTCATCACAAATCAAAATATTCTTTGCCATAATTCTCTCTCCTAAATGAATTTTATTTTATAATCTCTGTCACTCTGATACCAAAGCTTTCTTCAATTACAACTACCTCACCTTTGGCAACAAACTTTCCGTTTACCAGTACATCAATCGGCTCTCCTGCGATCTTATCCAGTTCGATGATCGTACCCGGCGTAAAATCCAGAATCTCCGCAATAGACTTTTTGGTTCTGCCAAGCTCTACAGTAACCTCCAGCGGTACATCCATGATCAGACCGATATTTTCCTGACTTGCCATCTGCTGTGGCATCTGCGTATTGAATGCCTGGAACTGTGCAGGCTGTATATTTGCCTGCTGCATCTGTGGCATCTGCTGCATCTGCATTTGCGGCATTGCCTGCTGCATCTGCGGCATTTCTGCCTTCGGTGGAACATAAGGCTGCGGTTGCGGCTGCGGCGCTGGATCCGACTGTGGCTGC